>Ga0310822_100055_pt1 | contig 227548 bp, 217 predicted proteins | sample P4_ome_2_FD_201313 | JGI IMG/M metagenome (GOLD analysis project Ga0310822, IMG submission 201313) | Sorghum-adapted microbial communities from Joint BioEnergy Institute, Emeryville, California, United States - P4_Day56_Rep2 | ecosystem: Engineered > Bioreactor > SSF (Solid state fermentation)...
CATCTCGGCATACGCCGCATCCACCGCGGCCAGCAACTCACCCACCCGCGCCCGGGCGGCCCCGGCGGTGACGAACTGCTGACCCATGAACCCACCGTATCGAACACCCATTCGACACAGCAGCCCCACCACCCCGACTGGGGACAAAACCCCCATTGGGGACAACCCCGGCGTCAGAACCGGTAGGTCGTGCAGCCGACCTGCAGACCGGAGCCCACCGTGATGATCAGTCCGATGTCGCCGGACCGCACCAACCCCTGACCGGTCGCGACCTGGAGGCCGTACGGCAACGCCGACGAGAACGGATCCGCGTCCACCGGCAGATCGACGAACAGCGAACTCGACAGGTTCAGCCGCCCGGCGAGTTCGGCCCGGTCCGCGACCGGCAGGAACGGCGGGAACACCGCCGCGATGTCGGTGGGCGCGAGCCCCTCGGTCTGCAGCAGCTCCTCGACCGCGGCCGGTATGCAATCCAGATAGTGTGCGGTCAACTTCGGATCCCAGTCGATCTGCAACCAGGTCCGACCGTGCCGGTTGCGGGTGTAGGTGGTCAGCGCATCGGCGTGCTCGGGGTGATGATGGAACACGAACTGGCCGAAACCGACTGTGCCGTCGCCGGATCCGAGAACAACCGCGGATCCCATCTCGGTGATTCCCAGCAGGGGAAGCCCGTGGTGTGCGGAACCGGTGTCGTTGTTCTCGATCTCCGACGCGACCACCAGCGCGCCCTGCACATCCCCGGCCGCCAGCAACTCGCCGGCCACCTGACAGGCGTTGAGGAACCCGACCGCACCATTGAGGACGTCGAAAGCCAACGTCTTCGGGCCGTCGGGGGAGCGGATGTCGTCGTTCAGCCCCAGCTCACCGGCCAGGAAGGCCGCGATCGCCGGTTCGCTGACGAACTCGTCGCGGTACACCCCGGCGTGGATCAGCAGCCCGACCACCGCCGGGTCGATCCCGCTGTCCCGAAGGCCCGCCCGGGCCGCCCGCACCGCGAGTTCCACCGATCCACTGCGATCGGTGCCGTCGTTCACCGCGGTGCCGATCCCCGCGATGCGGACCCGTTGCGGCCTGGGCAGATCACAACGCGACCGCCCCCCGCTCGACCGGGGCCGCCGGAGGTCCCCGCCGGTTCCGTGGACGCGGTCCGCGCGGCGCAGTCGGTCCGGCAGATCGTCGAACGTATACAGCGCGGCGCCGACCGTCTGACCGGACCCGCTGATGCCGAACACCGTCCGATCCCCGGACTGGATCCGGTTCCCCAGGATGTGGTCCTTGAGCGCAACGAAATGCGATGTGCTCGCGGTGTTTCCACGCTCGGCGAGGTTGAAGATGGTGTTGCCCGGATGCGCCGCGGACTTCCCGAACACCCGGTTGATCGCCAGCATCGCATCGTTGAGCGAGGATTCCGACGTCTGGTGGATGAGCAGATGGTCACAGCTCTGTGGACGCCAACCGTGCCGCTGCATCACCTCCGACACATACGGCACCGCGGCCTTGACCGCAACGGCCGTACCGCCGATGGAATCGGTGACCATGATCGCCCCGCCGTGCGAGTGTTCGGTCACCTTGGCCACACACAACCTGCTGTAGCGGCCCAGCGTCGCCATGTCGATGTCGTGGAAGCCGACCCGGTTGTTGGGCCCACGCTCCAGAATGACCGCCGCGCCCGCATCGCCCAACGTCAGACAGGCCAACCGGGGGTCCATCGGCCCCTCGATCTCCTTCTGCGCGTTCTCGGTCAGATGGGTGATGTACTCACCGCTCACCACCATCGCCGACTGCACCAGCCCGGTGTGCAGAAACGCGTCGGCGACCTTGATCCCCGTCCACATCCCGGCGCAGGCGTTGCTGATGTCGAACGCCACCGCATTGGTGAAGCCGCACTGATCGCGCAACCGCACCGCCGTGGACGGCTCGAACACGAACTTGTGGCCGGGCCCGTCGCACCGGGAGATGTTGCAGGCGATGATCAACTCGATGTCGTCCGGTTCATAACTCGACCGGGACATGCAGTCGGCGATCGCCTGCCGCGCCAGATCGATGGAGAACTCCCCGGGGGCGACCATGCGCCGCCGCTTGATACCGGTCAGCCGCTCCATCGGGATCCCGATCTCGGTGGCGCATCCGGCCAGCACCGTCTCGGTCGACACCGCCTCGGCGGGCAGATAGGTGCCGATGCTCTCGATCACCGTGTTGCGGGTGTCCTGCTCGGGCAGCGGCGCCGGGGCGTGCGGTGCAGGCTCCTCGCCGTGTTCGAGTGCGGAACCGCCTGCCGCACCGGCCGACCCGCCGTATTCGGCGGCGAGCTGTGCGACGGTGCCGCACAGGAACACCGCTTCGGGGGTCAGCGGAATCCCGGCCTCGCCGGCTTTCACCGTGACCTCGAGGCTGTGCGTCGAACACCCGCCGAGCGCGAAGAAGTCGTCGTGGATGCCGACCCGCTCCACCTCGAGCACCTCGCGCCAGATGTCGGCCAGGATCCGCTCCGCGGGGGTGCGGGGCGCGACGAACTCGTGCTCGTCCCGGTCCGGAGCGGCCTGGGCAGCCGCCGTCAACGCCCGGCGGTCCACCTTGCCGCTGGCCGTCCGCGGCAGCGCCGACATCACGTAGAAGACCGCCGGAACCATGGCCGCGGGGATCCGGTCGATGAGGAACCGCCGCAGTTCGGCAGTGCTGGGTGAATCCCCGGCCGACACCAGATACCCCATCAACCGGGTGTTGCCGCGTTGATCCTTGCCCGCCACCACAACGTTCTCGGCGACCTTCGGGTGCTGTTGCAGGGCCGCCTCGACCTCGCCCAGTTCGATCCGCACTCCGCGGACTTTGACCTGATCATCGGCACGGCCCAGGTATTCGATGTTGCCGTCGGGCAGGTAGCGAGCGAGATCACCGGTGCGGTACATCATCTCGCCCGGCCGCTCGGCGAACGGGTCCGGCAGGAAGTGGGCGGCGGTCGCGTCCGGCTGGTTCAGGTAGCCGCGGCCGACCCCGGCACCGGCGATGTACATCTCCCCGGGCACCCCCACCGGGAGGGGCCGGCGCGCCGCGTCGAGCAGGTACACCCGGACGTTGGCGATCGGGCGTCCGATCGGCACCGCCGGTCCGGGCGCCCCGCGCCGGCAGTGGAAATAGGTGGCTGTGACGGCGGTTTCGGCCGGCCCGTACTCATTCCACAGTTCGGCGTCGAGTGTCGCCAGAAAGCGCTGGGTCAACTCATACGGCACCGGTTCGCCGCCACACGAGACGTGCCGCAGCGCGACACAGTCGGTCACGGCGGGCTCGGCCAGCACGGCGCGCAGCGTCGACGGCACGAAGAACGCCGCGGTGACCGACTTCTCGGCCATGGTCCGCACCAGATAGCCGATGTCCTTGTGGCCGTCGGGCTTGGTGATGATCAGCCGCGCCCCGGCGATCAACGCCCAGAAGATCTCCAGGACCGACACATCGAACGTCACCGGTGTCTGTTGCAGCACCCGGTCGGTGGCGGTGAGCGGATCGGTCTGCTGCATCCACAACAACCGGTTGCAGATGCCGCGGTGGGTGTTGAGCGCGCCCTTCGGGGTCCCGGTGGAACCCGAGGTGTGGATGACATACGCCAGGTTGTCGCCGGTGGTGCCGGCGGGGCCGGCAGCCGAGTCGGCGGTGACCGGCGACCCGACATCGAGAAACACCTGTTCCCCGCGGAATTCGCGCAGCAGGTCCGTATGCCGTCGGTGGGTCACACACACCGGAGCGTCCGACGCGCCCGACAGGATGGCGGCGATGCGGTGCACCGGCTGCGCCGGATCGATCGGCATGAACGCACCACCCGCCTTGAGCACCCCGAGCCAGGCGACGACCAGATCGGCGGAACGGTCCAGCAGAACCGGCACGATGGTGTCCGGACCGACCGACAGCCGTTGCAACCGAAGGGCGAGCGTCTCGGACCGCCGGTCCAGCTCCCCGTAGGTCAGCTCACCGTCGGCGGAGCTCAGCGCCACCGCAGCCGGATCACGGCGGGCGGCTGTGGTGACCAGGTCATGCAGGCACTCGGGTGCGCCGAAGTCCACCTCGGTCCGATTCCACTGGGCCAGTCGGCGGCATTCCGCGTCGGTGAGCAGCGGCAGTTCGGACACCTTCGCGGCCGGACCGGCGACGATGCCGGATAGCATGGTGACGAAGTGGCCGGCCATCCGTTCGATGGTGGCGGCGTCGAACAGGTCCGTGTTGTACTGCAGCGCACAGACCAGCTCGCCGTCGCGTTCGCCCATCAGCATCATCAGCTCATTGGGCGCGCCGCCCTGTCCGATGTGGACGGTCTGCAGATCCAGCTCGGCGCCCGACGCGATACCGGTGTCGCTGTCGCGGGTCTCGCGGAAACGGCGGTGCTGTTCCCAGGCGAATGACACCTGGAAGAGCGGGGCATGCCCGACATCCCGCACCGGCTTGAGCCGCTCGACCAGCAAGGTGAACGGAAACTCCTGGTGCGCAAGAGCGTCGAGGACCGTCTGCTTCGTCTGACCGAGCAGCGAGGCGAAGGTGGTGTCCCCGGTGACATCGAACCGCAGCACCAACGGGTTGGCGAAATAGCCGACCACCCCGTCCAGCCCGGACTGTTCGCGCCCCGCGAAGGGCGATCCGATCAGGATGTCGTTCTGTCCGCTGTACCGGTGCAGCAGGGCGATGTAGGCGGCCAACAACGTCATGTACGGCGTGGCGCCGGCACGGCGCGCGGTCTGCTTCAGGTCCGCGGTCAGCCGGCGGTCGATGGTGAACCGGTGCACCGCACCCCGGTAGGTCTGGGCCACCCGGCGCGGCCGGTCCATCGGCAATTCGATGACCGGCAGGTCACCGGCCAGCCGGTCTCGCCAGTACTCCCAGAGCCGTTCGCCCTCACTGCTCTCCAGCATCTGGATCTGGTGCTCGGCGTGGTCGACGTAGCGTTGCGGGCACGGTTCGGGCCGCTCGGCGCCGTGTTCGGCCGCGTAGAGCCGGCGCAGCTCGTCGAGAATGACGTCGATGGACCAGAAGTCCACCGCGATATGGTGAACCACCAGCACCAGCAGTTGTTCGCCCGAAGCGCGCCGCACCACCGACAGCCGGAACACCGGACCGGTCTCGAGGTCGAACGGTTGATTCGATTCGCGCCGCAACCAGCGATCGAATTCGGTGTCGTCGGAACCGATGTCGTGCTGGTCGATCTGCGCCGGCCAGTGGGGGTGGACCAGCTGCACCGGCCGGCCGTCCCGGACCGCGTACGTGGTGCGCAGGATCGCGTGCCGGTCGACGAGCGCCTGGGCGGCGCGGTGCAGGGCACCCATGTCCAGCGGGCCGCGGATCCGCCCGGCGAAACTGATGTTGTAGGCCGGACTGCCGGGTGCGAGCTGATACAGAAACCACATCGACCGCTGCCCGTAGGACAGCGGATGCACCGACGCTGACGCCTCGGCACGCTGTTTCAGCAGCCGGGCGAGCAGGGCGCGTTTCTGCTCGGGGGTGAGCGCCGCGAGATCAGTGGAGCTGAGTGTCATCGTGATTCTCCCCGGCTGCCAGAAGCTGGCGTAACAGTTCGTCGACGGTGTCGTCGGACACCTCGGGCATCTGGTTGAGCAGTTCGATCCAGCGCCCGCCATCACCGGACCCGGACGTCACGGCGCCGTCTGGCGGGCGTGAGCGGCCCGGTACCCCTGCGCTTTCCGGCTCCGGTGTGGTGGAACCGAATCCAACCATGGTCGTGCTGATCCACTCGGCGAGGTCGCTGACGCTCGGACCGTTCAACAACTGCGCCACCGGGATGACGATCCCGAGATCCCGTTCCACCCGGGCGCGCAGCTCGGCCGCCGTCAACGAGTCGATCCCGAGGGTGCTCAACGGTGCGGCGACGTCCAGCAACGGTGGCAGCACACCGAGTTCGGCGGCCACCCGGTCACGCAGATAGGACTCGAGCAGTTCGCGCCGTTCCCGCTGGTCGGCGCAGAGCAGGACCTCGTCCACGGTGGGCGCCGCGCTTGCCGACGGCGCCGGCAGCGGCGCCGGGACCACAGTGCGTTCGGCCGTCCCACCGGTCCCGGCGCCGTCGCCGGTGTCACACCGGTCGATGTCCAGCCAGAAGCGTTGCCGCTGCCACGGATAGGTGGGCGCGGCCGTGCAATGCGACCCGTGCGGATGCACCCGGGCCCAGTCCACCGCATGCCCGCTGGCATACAGCGCCGCAAGGGATGTCATGAGCACATCGCGGCCGCACTCGCCACGCCGCATCGACACCAACGTCGTGCAGGACCGGCCCAGGTCGGCGGCATCCTCCTGCACCGCCGACAGCAGCATCGGGTGCGCACTGATCTCCAGGAACGCATCGTGTCCCCGGCCGAGCAGTCGGCGCACCGCCGCCGAGAACCGCACCGGGGAGTGCAGATTCTCCATCCAGTGGGCCGCGCCGAAACCACGACCGGTGACCGCGTCACCGGTCACGGTGGAATACAACGGAATCCGGGGATCGTCCGGGCGCAGGTTCGCCAGCAGCCCGTCGAGGCCCTCGCGGACCGCGCCGGTGCTCGCCAGCCGCGACAACCGGGTGCGTCCGCACAGCAGCGCAGCGGCGTCGTCGAGCCCGAGCACACCCGCGACATGTGCGGCCGCGACCTCGCCCATCCGATGCCCGATGACCGCGGCGGGCTCCACACCCCAGGACTGCCACAACGCCGCCAGCGCCACCTGAACGGCGAACAGGGCGGGCGACGCGATGGTCACCTCGTCCATCCGCGAATGGGACGGATCGGCGAGCAGCTCGCTCAGCGGTGAGATCTCCATGTGCCGGCGCAGCACCCGGTCACATTCGGCCAGGGCGGTGCGGAACACCTGATCCTCGGCGTACAACCGCTGGGCCATTCCGCGCCACTGGGATCCCTCGTCGGAGAACACGAACACCACCCCGGACCGGTGCCCGGACTGCGATCGTCCGGTGAACACGCCCGGATGCGGTTCACCGCGCCGATATGCGGCCAACGCCCCGATCAGCTCCGCGCGGGAAGCACCGACCACCGCGAGCCGGTGGTCGTGGTGGGCGCGCCGAGCGCCGGCGGTGTGGCAGAGATCCGCCGGCGGAACCCCACCGGTCAACGCCGACTCGTACCGTTCGGCCAGCGCGTCGAGAGCCGCCTGGGATCGGGCGGACAGCGGGAGGATCTCCACGAAGCCGTCCGCATGGTCGTCCGCGGTCGCGGCGGCCCGGACCTGGGGCGCCTCGGCCAGCACGACATGCGCGTTGGTGCCGCCGAACCCGAAGGCGCTGACACCGGCGACCGCGCGGCCGCTGTCGTCCGGCCACGGTGTGAGCGTCTGCGCGACCCGCACCGGGAGCTTGTCGAACTCGATGGTGGGGTTGGGCTCGGTGAAGTTCAGGGTCGGCGGAATCATGCGATGCCGCAGTGCGAGCGCGACTTTGATCAGCCCGGCGATCCCGGCCGCCGCCTCCAGATGACCGATGTTGGTCTTGACCGAACCGATCAGGCACGGGCTGTCCGGCGGTCGGTCCTCGGCCAGCACCGTTCCGAGCGCACCCACCTCGATCGCGTCACCGACGGGGGTGCCGATACCCTGGGCCTCGACATACTGCACCACACCCGGGGACACCCCGGCGCGCCGATATGCGTCGGTCAGCACCACCTCCTGGGCCGTCCGGCTCGGCGCCATCAACCCGTTGGTGCGTCCGTCCTGATTGACGGCGCTGCCTCGGATCACCGCATAGATCGGATCCTCGTCGGCCAACGCCTCACGGAGCGGTTTGAGCACCACGATCCCGGCGCCCTCGCCGCGCACCCAGCCGTCGGCGCGGGCGTCGAAGGTCTTGCACCGGCCGTCGGTCGCCATCACCCCGGCGCGGGTGAAGTTGAGCCCGATACCCGCCGACAACATGATGTTCACCCCGCCGGCCAGCGCGAGATCGCATTCGCCGTCGCGCAGACTGCGGCAGGCCTGATGCACGGCCACCAGCGATGACGAACATGCGCTGTCCAGGGTGAGGCTCGGACCGCGGAAATCGAACACGTAGGACAGCCGGTTGGCGGCGATGCTCGAGGCGGTGCCGGTGCCGCTGTAGGCGTCGATCAACTCCGGATGGCTCAGCTGCAGATGCAGGTAGTCATAGGTGCTGACCCCGGTGAACACACCGGTGCGGCTACCGGCGAGGCGGTCCGGCACCAGGCCGGCGTCCTCCAGCGCCTCCCACGCCACCTCCAGCAGCAACCGCTGCTGCGGATCGATCCGCACCGCTTCGCGTGGCGAGATGCCGAAGAACCCGGCGTCGAATCCGTCGATCCGCTCCAGGAAGCCGCCCCACCGGGTGCCGTCGCCGACACTGTCGGTGTCCCAGCGCTCGGGTGGTGTCGCGGTGATCGCGTCGCGGCCCTCGCGCAGCAGACGCCAGTACGCCGCCGGCCCGTCCGCACCCGGGAACCGGCAGCCGATGCCGATGATGGCGATCGGCTCGTCGGCGCGGTCGGGTGCGGGGCCGTGCTCGGGCCGGCGACCGGCGCCGGTCGACACTCCGGCGTCGGCGGCCGTAGACGTGGCCGTGTGGGTGAGGCCCGCGAGATGCTCGGCGGCGAGATCGATCGTCGGGTGGTCGTAGGCCAGCGTGGGTGCCACCTTGATCCCCGACCACGCCTCCAACGCCGTCATCAGCTGGATCGCGCGCACGGAGTCCAGGCCGTAGTAGGCGAACGGCTGGCCGGTGTCGATGTCGTCCGGAGACAGCCCGAGCTCGCCGGCCAACTGCGCGACGAACCACGCCCGGATCTCATCGGCACCGGGCCCCGCGCCGGGTCCCGCGCCGTCCTGCTCGTCGGCCTGCTCGTCGGCTGCGGGCACCGGCTGCGCCGGCCGGGGAGTGGCCAACCGCCACTCGGCGAACGCGTCGAGTTCCCCGTCGAGGAACCGCTGGCGGCAGGTCCGGCGGCGGATCTTGCCGCTCGACGTCGTCGGGATCCGCAGCGGGTCCACCAGCACCACGGTGTGGACCCCGATGTCGTGCTGGCTGGTGACCGCGGTGCGGATCGCGGCGATCAGCTCATCGGTGTCGACCTCGCCGAGCCGGCCGCGGTCCACCTCCTGGACGATGACCAGTTGCTCCGTACCGGACGGATCGGGGCTGACCGCGAAGGCCGCGCCCCGCCCGCTCATCAGCGCCGGATGGACCTCCTGGACGGTGGCCTCGATGTCGTTCGGGTGGTAGTTGCGGCCCCGGATGATGATCAGATCCTTGAGCCGGCCGGTGACGAACAGCTCACCGTCGAGCAGGAATCCGTAATCCCCGGTCCGCAGGAACGGGCCCCGCCCGGAGTCGGCGAGGTGCGCAGCGAACGTCTCCGCGCTCTCCGAGGGCTTACCCAGATAGCCCTGGGCCACGTTCTCACCGGCCACCCAGATCTCGCCCACCACATCGGGTGGGAATTCCCGCCGGGTCGCCGGATCGACGATGACGATCTCCTCGCCGTATGCCGCCGGCCCGCACCCGACGACCGCCGCGGCGTTCGCATCGTCGGCCGCGGCGGGCACCACCCGGTGTTCCCGCAGTGCGGCGTTGTCGAGACTGCGCACGGTCGGCAGGACGTTCTCCGGACGTCCCGACACGAACAGCGTCGCCTCGGCGAGCCCGTACACCGGGTGGAAGGCGTCGGCGCGGAAACCCGCCGGGGCGAATGCTTCGGTGAACCGTCGCATGGTGGCGGCCCGCACCGGCTCGGCGCCGCAGTAGGCCCGCACCCAGGTCGACAGATCCAGCGTCGCCCGCTCCTCGGGGGTGCTGCGCTCCACACACAGCTGATAACCGAAGTTCGGGCCGACGCTGATGTTGGCGCCGTGCCACGAAATCGCCTCCAACCAGGACATCGGCCGCTGGATGAACGACGACGGCGGCATCAGATAGGCGGTTCCGCCGAAATGGACGACGCCGAAGATCCCGCCGATCAGACCCATGTCGTGATGCAACGGCAGCCAGCTGACCACCCGCGCCTCGTCACCCTGTCCGGCGTCCCTGCTGATCGACTCGAGATTGGCGAGCAGGTTGTGATGAGTCAGCACAACACCTTTCGGCGTGCTGGTGGATCCGGAGGTGTATTGCACGAACGCGACCGAATCGGTGTCGACCGTCGTTGGCGTCCAGGAGGTTTCGTCATCGGCCTCGATGGTGTCCACGGCCAGCCAGCGCAGCGGATCACCGTCGTGCAGACCGTCGAGGATCTCCTTGAGATCGGCGCGGGTCGCCGCGGTGGTGAGCACCGAGGTGGCCCGCACATCGGCGACGATGGACGCCACCCGCGACAGCAGCCGGTTGTGCACCGGCGGATGTACCGGCACCGCGACGGCCCCGACGTAGAAGCAACCGAACATCGCGGTGATGAAATCCAGACCGGACGGGCACAGCACCAGGACGCGCTCCCCGGCGACGCCCTGATCCTGTAGATGGGCCGCGATGGCGCGGGCCCGGATGTCCAATTCCTGATAGGTGAGCCGGCTGTGCTCCTGCTCCCCGGTGCAGTAGTCGAACGCGATTTTGTCCCCGTAGCGCTCAGACCTTTGCCTCAGCAAGCTCAGCAAAGTAGAAGCCACCGTGCCCCCCTTATCCCCCCAGGCATTCGGCATCCCCGGATTATTGAGCTCTCCGCAACCGCCGCGACCCCTCGTCCGCGACTTCCCGCGGTGCGATCGACGGGATGGAGCGCCCCCATCGCTCGCGCCCCGCCGGGCCCGAATCCGTCATCGGGTCCGTCGCGAGCCGTTCCCGCCCGTCGAACGGTTTCGATCGTCCTCCCGCGCTTTACCGCTGTCAATAGATTGCGCTGACGTCGATGTCGATTTAGCCAGAATGGCCTCGCGCCGACGTTGGCCCGACGTCATCACCGACGGGCTCCGCCGCTGCGGGGTTGCGGGCACCCGGGCGCGGCCCGCAACTTCCGGTGCTGGTCACGGGCTCCGGCGGCGGCGGGTCGCAGCTGGCGGACGACATTTGCCCACCCGCTGACCGTGTCAAATCAGCAAATCTGTTGCTCGTTGCGCAAGGAACATTTTCCCGACCGGTACGGAGCCTGTCCGGACATCCTGTCCCGAGCGAAAAGGACCGCGGCGGCCTGTCCACCGGATACTGTCGCCGGATGGCGCCGTTGTGTCCAGCCACCGGAACGAGGCGGGTACCCGAGCGCGGTTATCTGGCGCTCGGCACCTACATGGCCGGCAGTGCCGTGGTGGAAGCCCGGGCGCCGGTCTTCATCACCCGGACCCGCGACACCGTGCGGATGCCGTCGCGACTGCGGCCGCTCATCGCGCCGATCAAGGCGCTGACCAGTGCCGGGCTGCTGTCGGTGGGCAGGTCTGCGGTCGTCGCACGGCTCAGCGCGACCGTGCTGACGGTGCTGTTCGCCGCGGCGGTGGGCGCCCACCTGCGAGTGGGGGACCGCAGCGCCGCGATGTGGGCGGCGGCGGTGAACGCGGCGGTGTTCGCGGTGGCCGCGCTCGCCGGACCCGGCTCCCCCGCACGACACCGAAGGGGCGAATCGGCCGGGTAGCGTCGCGGCGGCGTTAGGCTCGGCGCAGGCCGAGACCGGGAGACACCCAAGACACATGGATTTCATCGAGTTCGTCCGCGAACGCTGGAGCGTACTGTCTTTCCTCGCCTACCAGCACATGAGCCTGGTGGTGCAGACGCTGCTGCTGTCCACCCTTTTGGCGGTCGCCGTCGGCGTAATGCTCTACCGCTCGACATGGGGCCGCTCGCTTGGTGATTCGGTGACATCACTCGGCCTGACCGTCCCGTCGTATGCGTTGCTCGGCGTGTTGGTCGGCATCTTCGGCGTCGGTGTGCTGCCGTCCGTCGTGCTGCTGACGTTCTTCGGGTTCCTGCCGATCCTGCGCAATGTCCTGGTGGGCCTGAACGGGGTCGACGCGGGCCTGGTCGAATCCGCCCGGGCGATGGGGATGAGCCGGCCGGCGACGCTCCTGCGGCTGGAGTTGCCGCTGGCCTGGCCGGTGATCATGACAGGGGTGCGGATCTCGGCCCAGATGCTGATGGGCATCGCCGCGATCGCCGCGTTCGCGCTCGGGCCGGGACTGGGCGGCTACATCTTCTCCGGGATCTCCCGGATGGGCGGCGCCAACGCGACCAACTCCATCATCGTCGCGACGGTCGGGATCCTGCTGCTGGCGGTCATCCTCGACGCCGTGCTCAACCTCGTCACCAGACTGACCACACCGAGGGGAATCCGTGTCTGAACCCACGTCCGATCTGCAGTCCGGCGGAGGGGCCCGGATCCTGCTCGACGGTGTCACCAAACGGTACGACCCGAAATCACCACCCGCCGTGGACAACATCACGATGGAGATCCCGGCCGGTGAGATCGTGATGCTGGTGGGCCCGTCGGGCTGCGGCAAGACCACCACCATGAAGATGATCAACCGGCTGATCGAACCGACCAGCGGCCGCATCTTCATCGGTGACGACGACGTCACCGAACGCGACGCCGACGAGCTGCGCCGGCACATCGGCTATGTCATCCAGGGCGCCGGGCTCTTCCCGCACTACACCGTCGCGGAGAACATCGCGATCGTGCCCCGGTTGCTGAAATGGGACCGGAAGCGGATCGCCGCGCGCGTCGACGAGCTGCTCGACCTGGTGAGCCTGGACCCGGACGAATACCGGGACCGCTATCCGCGAGAACTCTCCGGGGGTCAGCAACAACGCGTCGGGGTGGCGCGGGCGCTGGCCGCCGACCCGCCGGTGCTGCTGATGGACGAGCCGTTCGGCGCCGTCGACCCGATCACCCGGCAACGACTCCAGGACGAGCTGCTGCGACTGCAGGATGAGCTGCGCAAGACCATCGTCTTCGTCACCCACGACTTCGACGAGGCGGTCAAGCTCGGCGACCGCATCGCGATCCTGCAGCAGGGCAGCAAGGTGGTGCAGTACGACACCCCCGAGGAGATCCTCACCAACCCCGCCGACGATTTCGTGAAGGGCTTCGTCGGACACGGCGCCGCCCTCAAACAACTCACCCTCACCCGGGTCCGCGACGTCGACCTGCACGACGCGGTGACCGCACGGGCCGGCGGTGACCCGGACGAAGCCATCCACGCCGCCCGCGCCGCGGACCGCGAACACGTCATCGTGCTCGACGCGCAGAACCGACCGATGCGATGGATGTCGCTGGCCGAGCTGGCCAGGCCCGGTGCGCTCACCCGGGTCAGCCGGGACGAGAACCTCGAATGCGTCACCCTGGCCTCGACCCTCACCGACGCCCTCGACGACATGCTCACCTCCTCGCACGGGGTGGTGGTGGTCACCGGGCGGCGCAACACCTATCAGGGCGTGATCCGGTTGGAGACGATCATGGACGCGATCGCCGACGCGCGTGGCACCGCCGGTTCCCAGGGGGCGGGGGCGCCGTGACCGCCACCGTCGACGACACCGGGGACACGGGGCACACCGGGGACACCGGGACCGCCGGCGACCGTGCGTCCCGATCGGCCGCGCGGCGGTGGGCCCGCCGGACCGTGCAACCGGTGCTCTGCCTCGTCGCGGTGGGAGGCGCACTGGCCTATGTCCACCTCGCCGACGTCTCCGAATCCGAGAAGCGGTCACTGGGCGTGCCGCATCTGCTGATGCTGCTGCGCCAGCACATGGAGATCAGCCTGGCGGCCACGGTGCTGACCTGTGCGATCGCGATCCCGTTGGGGGTGGCGCTGACCCGGGGAAGGTTCCGCCGGTTCGCCACACCGATCATCACCGTCTCGGGATTCGGCCAGGCCGCTCCGGCGATCGGGTTGATCGCGCTGGGGGCGGTGCTGTTCGGCATCGGCGCGGTGGGCGCGGTCGCCGCGCTCACCGTGTACGGGGCCCTGCCGATCATCGCCAACACCGTGACCGGGCTGAACGGCGTCGACGACCGGTTGATCGAGGCGGCGCGGGGGATGGGGATGCCGACGTCGACCACCCTGCTGCGGGTCGAACTTCCGCTGGCGCTCCCGGTGATCATCGCGGGGGTGCGGACCGCGCTGGTGCTGATCGTCGGGACCGCGGCGCTGGCATCGTTCACCGGTGCGGGCGGGCTGGGCCAGCTGATCACCACCGGGATCAAGCTGCAGCAGACGGTGACGCTGATCGTCGGGGCGGTTCTCGTTGCGGCGCTTGCGTTGTTCATCGACTGGCTGGCGCGCATGGTCGAAGTCGTCGCCGCGCCGAAGGGCCTGTGACATGGTCCGCGGCATCGCCCTGCTCTGCACCGTGCTGCTGGCGGCCGTGACGGCGGGTTGCGGACTGCAGTCGTCGAGTGGCGCCGTGCTGAAGGCGGATCCGGGCAGCATCGGCTACTACGAATCGCTCGACGGCGTCCCGATCACCGTCGCGGCGAAGGATTTCACCGAACAGCTGATCCTCGGCAACATGCTCGCCACGGTGCTGGCCACCGCCGGGGCCGAGGTCACCAACATGTCCAACACGCCCGGCAGCTTCGGGGTGCGCGAAGCGCTGCTGCAGGGCCGTGCCGACATCGCCCCGGAGTACACCGGCACCGGGTGGATCAACTATCTGGGCAACGACGAACCGATCAAGGACGAGGTCGAACAGTGGTCGGCGGTCAAACACGCCGATGCGGTCAACGGTCTGACCTGGCTCCCGCCCGCACCGCTGAACAACACCTACGCGTTCGCGATCCGCGAGTCGGAGGCCGAGCGGCTCGGCGTGACGAAGATGTCCGACCTGCACCGGCTGGACCGGCGGGATCTGACGTTCTGCGTGGAGAGCGAATTCGTCAACCGCAACGACGGTCTGGTCCCGATGCTGGCCGCCTACGACCTGAGCCGTGCCGCGCTGGACCGGGTCACCGTGCTGGACACCGGGGTGATCTACACCGCCACCGCCAACGGTGAGTGCAACTTCGGCGAGGTGTTCTCCACCGACGGCCGGATTCCCGCGCTGGGGCTGAGGGTCCTCGACGACGACCGGGAGTTCTTCCCGAAGTACAACATGACCGAGGTCGTCGACACCGGCCTACTTGAGGCGCACCCCGAGATCGCCGAGATCTTCGCCCAGTTGAACCCGTTGATCACCAACGAGGTGATGCTGGCGCTCAACGCCAAGGTGGACAACGACGGCGCCGACCCGGCCCTGGTGGCGCGGGACTGGCTGATCGAGCAGGGCCTGGTCCGCTGATGCGGACCACTACCGCAACGCGGCCGCCAGCCGGCGCCACTGTTCGCGGGGAAACGCCTGCTGATCGGCGCCCAGCACCTGGACGCAGACATGATCGGCGCCGGCCGACTGATGTTCGCGGACGCGGCCGAGCACCGTCTCCTCGTCCCCCCACGCGATGAGCGCGTCGAACAGCCGGTCGCTCACCGTCTGGACGTCCTCGTCGGTGAACCCGCTGCGCAGCATGTTGTTCGCGTAATTCGGCATCGCCAGATAGCCGCGCAGCCAAGGGATTCCGATCGAACGCGCCTCGTCGCGGTCGGCGCTGAGGATGACGGTCTGTTCGGGCAGCAGCAGTGGCCCCTCGCCCAGGGTCTCGCGGGCCCGCGCGGTGTGCTCGGGTGTGGTCAGGTAGGGGTGCGCGCCACGGCTGCGTTCGGCGGCCAGAGTCAGCATCTTGGGACCGAGCGCCGCCAGCACCCGGTTCTGCATCGGTACCGGGGTGGCGGCACTATCCAGGCCGTCGAGGAAGGCGCTGGTCGCGGCGAGCGGCCTGCGGTACCGGCCGGGTTCGCGGGAGTTGATCAGCGGGGCGTGGCTGACCCCGATACCCAACAGGAACCGGTCGCCGTGGTCGGCGGTGAGCTGCGCATAGCCGGCCGCGACATCCGCCGGCTCGTGCATCCACAGATTCAGGATGCCGGTGGCGATCACCGTGCGCTTCGTCGCGCCCAACAGGTTCTGCACCGAATCCAGAACCGGCCCACCGACATCGGGAATCCACAGCGCCGGGAAGCCCAGTTCCTCCAGTTCGGCGGCGGCCTCGGCGGCCTCGGCCTGATCGCCGTAGCGCAGTTGCGAGCTCCAGATACCAACACCTTCGAGGTTCACGGCTGCGAGACTACCGGCCCCGCGTCCGCCGTGGTCATGCCCCGCTGGGCTGCAGATGTCCGGTCGCGACCCGTTTCGCCCACCGGTAGTCGGCCTTGCCCGCCGGCGAGCGCAGTATCTGCGCGGTGCGGATGAACGCCTTCGGCACCTTGTAGTCGGCGATGTGCTGCCGGCACACCGCCGCCAGCTCCTCGTCGGAGGCCGATGCGCCCTCGGCGAACTGCACCACCGCCACCACCTCCTGACCCCACCGTTCCGACGGCCGGCCCACCACCACGACGTCGTACACGGCGGGATGGGCGGCCACGGCCCGTTCGACCTCCTCGGCGAAGATCTTCTCGCCGCCGGAGTTGATGGTCACCGAATCCCGGCCCAACAACTCGATCTGCCCGTCCGGCAGATACCGGGCCCGGTCCCCGGGGACCGACCACCGCACCCCGTCGATGGTGGGGAAGGTGCGGGCGGTCTTGTCGGCGTCACCGAGATAGCCCAGCGGGATGAAGTCACGGCGGGCCAGCCAGCCCTCGCCCTCACCGGGTGTCAGCATCCGGCTCAGGTCGGGCGCGAGCACCGCGGTGTCCGGCTGGGGCTGGAACGTCGCGGTCGCGGTGGCGCCCCCGGAGCCGGTGTAACTGCTCATCTGGGCGCCGGATTCCGAGGCGCCGACCGCATCCATCACCAGCACGTGCGGCAGCGCCTTCAACAGGCGGTCCCGCACGGTCGGCGACAGCGGGGCGCCGCCGTTGGTGATCGTCACCAGGCCGGACAGATCGTGATTCCCGGTTTCGATCTCCTCGAGCAGCGGCCGGGCGACCGCGTCGCCGACCACGGGGATGCTCAGCACCCTCTCCCGGGCAGCGGCCCGCAGGGCGTCGGCCGGATGCAGCCGGTCCACCCGGTCCGGCAACACGATCTTGCCGGCCATGGTGACCGCGTTGAACGCGGCCCACTGCGCGGCGCCGTGCATGAACGGCGGGATCATCAACATGCCCATCGATCCGGCCGAGGCGCGGGCACGCTCGGCCAGTTCCTGGTAGGAGGTCATGGCGGTGTCACTGCCGAACGGGCGGCCGCCCATCGCCGAGATGAAGATGTCGTGCTGGCGCCACAGCACACCCTTGGGCATCCCGGTGGTTCCACCGGTGTAGAGGATGTAGAGATCCTCACCGGACGGTGTGGGCATCCCGCCGGCCGGTTCGGGGGTGCGCAGCACCTCCTCGTAGTCGACGGCGCCGGGCAGCAGTGCGTTGCCGGAATCGTCGGCGACCTGGATCAGCAGCTCCAGGTCCGGCAGCCGGTCGCGGATGGCGGCCACCTGCGGGGCGAACTCCGCGCTGTACACCAGCGCGCGGGCCCGGGCGTCGGTGAGCAGGTAGACGAGCTCCTCGTCGACGTAGCGGAAGTTGACGTTGAACGGCGCGACCCGCGCGCGGTAGCTGCCGATCATCGCTTCCAGGTACTGGTTGCCGTTGCGCAGGTACAGGCCGAGGTGGTCCTGCCCGGATTCGTGACCGGCCAGCGCGGCGCGTTCGGTGTGGCAGCCCAGACCCCGGCTGACCAGGTAGCGCGCGAAACCGTCGATCCGGGCGTCGGTTTCGCCGTAGCTCAGCCGCCTATCGCGCCAGACCAGGAACGGGTGCTCGGGCGCGGTCTGCGCCACGGTCCGGAACACCGTCGACAGATCGAACGTCGTCGCGTTGTGGACATCCTTGCCGGTGGGATCCATGGGTCTCCTGTCGTGCGGACCGAAGAAGGCCTGACCATACATCAACGCGCGAACTGTATGGCCGAAATCCGTCAGCGCATCACATCGGGAAGAATCCGTCGCCGGTGAATGAGCCGGGCTGCCAGCCGCGGGCGCCCAGGCACAACATCGGCCGACCGTCGGGAGACTGCGCCGCCGCCTGCGGACCCGGGCACGGCGCACCGATCTCCTGCACGCCGTGCAGCGGGTAGGAGGCCTGCCAGAACCCCGTGTACACCGGCGGCCACTGGTTCGGAATCCACTTGCACTGCAGCGGTTCGCCACCGGGCCCGCGGCCGAACACATGGCGCTCCCAGCTGTAACACGGGGCGGCGAGTCTGGCCTCGTAGTTCATGCCCGGGACATCGTTGGGATAGCGGCCCGGCTCATCGAAGTAAATGTTGTCGTTGTCCGCTCCGGCCGCAGGTGCCAGCGCCACCGCCGCGAGCGGCGCGGTCATCACCGCCGCCGCACCGACCGCCGCCGCAACCAGCAATTCCCGAATCATCTGTCACCCTCACAACATCTGGCCGACCCTGCGGCAAAGCCTAACGGGTGAGCGGCGGACTCAGAACGGTTTCGCGCGCCGGCTCACCGATCGTCGGCGGTGTCACCCGGCTCGTCGGGCGAGCCGCTCTGCTCACGGGGACTGGGGGCGTCCAGCACGCTGGCGGCGATGCCGTAGGGCAGAAACCGCACCTTGCGTGCCGGATCGGTGTTGTCCCTGTGCGCCCGCAGCGCGTCGAGTTCGGTGGGAAACACCTGCTCGATGTGGGCGCCGCCGTCCGCGTCGACGGTGTAGATCACCCAGACGCCGTCGCCGGTCTCGCCCGTGGTCTCCGGTTCGGTCCGGCCCCGGCCGCGGCGGGCGATGTCGTCGAAGAGGTTCGCCCAACCGGCCCGCTCACCGGCGGTGGTGAACAACCTGCTGATCCCGTCGAGCGCCTCCCGGGCGACCCGGTCGAAGTCGTCGGGGTCGAATCCGAACGGTCCGTTGTTGGCCATCGCGTCCTCCTTGTGGCGCTGCCGGGAACCCGAACACACGGGTTTACGTCCATTGTGCGCGTCGTGGCGGGAAACCCGGGATGATGGCGGTCGGATGACATTCACACGCACCGAAATGATCGCCGTGGTGGAGCGCTCACCGCACACCATCGAGGCCCGCGACCGGCATGGCTGGGTGGACCTGTTCACCCCCGACGCCCGGATCGAGGACCCGGTCGGCTCGCGTCCGCACATCGGGCGCGACCGGATCGAGAGGTTCTACGACACCTTCATCGGGCCCCGTCGGCTGCGCCTCCACCCCGAAACGGACCTCGTGGTCGGCACCACGGTGTTACGGGACCTGCGACTGGAGGTCACCATGGCGGCCGGCCTGCCCCTGGACATCCCCGCTTTCCTGCGCTACGACCTGGCCGCCGACGGCACCGAACTCAGGATCGCGGCGCTGCAGGCGTTCTGGGAACTACCGACGATGATCGGCTCGTTCCTGCGCAGCGGGCCGCGGGCGGTGCCGGCCGGGCTTGGACTGTCCCGGGCTCTGCTCGTCAATCAGGGGTTGTCGGGGGCGGCCGGCTTCCTCACGGGACTTCGCACGCTGGGTTCACACGGCCGGAAGGGGTTCGGCGGCTTCCTGGCCGACGCGGCGACCGGGGACGAGGTCGCGGTGCGTCGCCGCCTGGCCCGCGGCGCCCGCATCACCCTGGGCGATGACGAACCCATGACCGCGACCGCGTTGCTGACCCGGCTGGCCGGCACCCGGGCGAGCAAGGTGATCTGCGCCGGTGGTGCGGTGGTCGCCCGGATCGAGCGGGCCGGCCGGCGGGACATCGTGATCGCACACGCCGACCCGCGGCCGCTGACCATCAACCGGATCCGCTACTTCACCGAACAGCCACAGGGTTGAGGAGCCGGGGCCGCGGGTAATCCCGGCGTGTGAGCACGCCCAGCGATGACCGCAGCGAATCAGATGTGGCCGGGGATCCGGCGGTGGCGTCCTCGCGCGCCGGAAAATCAGATGACGACGACGGCAGCTACGTCGGACAGACCTCCTCGGACGACCCGATCGACGCCGAGGAGACCGGCGCCGAGGCGCGCAGCGCCGACGGTGAGTAGGCCCCGGCGGCGGACTCATTCCGTTTCCGCGCACACACCACCGCCGCGGGCTGACGACGTCTGCCCGGCGGTCGTGAGAACGCAGAGACGTCGTGAGAACGTATAGACGATGAACGGCCACCAGTACATGACCTACGAGGAGTTCGGGCGCAGATTCTTCGAGGTCGCGGTCACCGAGAAACGTGTCGGCGACGCCATCGCGGAGATCGCCGGCGAGGCTTTCGAGCTGGGTCCGATCGCACAGGGACCCGGCAAGATCGCCAAGGTCAGCGCCAAGGTCCGCATCCAGACCCCGCAGGTCGGGCGCCAGGTCGGGGACACCATCACGTTCGCGATCCGGATCCCGCTGGAGATCGACATGGTCGTCGACCTGCGGATCGACAAACCCAAGTTCATGGTGCACGGCGAGATCGCGTTGCGCGCCACCGCCCTGGCGGCCGAACCGCTGCTGCTGATCCTGGACGTGGAGAAACCCCGGCCGTCCGACATCAGCATCCACGTGACGTCCAAGACCCTGCGCGCCGAACTGGTGCGCATCCTGGGCGGAGTCGACGCCGAAATCAAACGGTTCATCGCCGCCCATGTCGCGGGCGAAATCGACAGCCCACAGGCCCGACAGGCCAAGATCATCCCGGTCGCCGACATGATCGACGAGGCCTGGACGGGAATCTGACCCACCCGGTGTCCGGCCTCTGATCCGACCTCGCCGAGGCCTTTTCGCGACCGGGCGGTTCGGCCCCGGATACGCGAAAGGGGCACCCGTCATCGGATGCCCCTTCACGGTCGATCAGCCCGGGATCGCCCGACATGATCGGGCGGTCACTTGACGTCGACATACACCGTCCGGTTGACAACGGTCTTCACCGGGTGGTCCGCGCCGGCGACCCCGTAGTCGAACCGTTCATACGTGGTGCCCGGGCGGACCGCGATCACCTGTGCTTCCGACAGCGGTCCGGAACCGAATCGGTTCACGATCACGTTGTAGCCCTGGGACTGCAGATCCGTGATGACGTCCTGTGCGTTACCCGACTGATTCGGTGCGGCCTGCACTGGGGCGGCCAGGCCGATCAACCCGGCGGCCAACCCGCTGGCGACCAATGCGGCAAAGCCTGTTTTCTTCATCTGAAGCGCCCACTTTCTTCTCGTTCGTCCGCCGATGTCCGGGTGAACAAATCCGATTCACCCGTCGTATCGGCCGCACCGGAATGATCCGGTCACCCATGAGAACCAGCAGGTCAGCGGTTTAATTCCGATGGCAGGAATTGGTTGACGATTGGCAGAATCCCGTCGCTGTCCAGCGGTCGGGCGGGTCACAACGGCGGGATCGACGTCACCGGCAGCCGCCACTGCCCGACGTCGCCCGACAGGTGCAGCCGGCCCGGGGCGAACTCGATGCCGGTGACGCGGAGACCGTGCGGAAGCTCCGGCAGCGGGAACCGGTAGCCGGGCGTCCATGCGGGGAACCGCAGCCGTCGCCGGCCCCGCACCACCGCGCGCGGGTGCAGCCACAGTGCCGAGTGGTCGGCCGGATGGTCGGTGGCGGTTCCCGATGTCGAACGCTCCAGACGGGCGTCGATCTCCAGCCGGCCCCAGTGCGGGCGCCGCGCCAACCAGATGCGGGCGACCCCGTCGTCGTCGATGTCGCCGGACAGCCGGGGCGCCTTCGACGCCAGCCACACCGGCACCACATCCGCCGGGATGTCCGCGGTGAGATGCACCGGCCCGGCGACCAGTTCGGGACGTACGGACGGTTTCAGATGCACGTCGTGCAGCACCGCGGTCAGCCGGTCGATGCGGTTGTCGGCCCACTCGATGTCGCAGGCCCCCAGTTCGACCCGGCCGAGCCGGCCGACGGACAGGCGCAGGATATCCATCCTCGGGTCGAAGTCGGTGATCGTCAGGCTGACGTCGGCGCCGTCGATGTTGACCGTCAACCGGCGGCCCTTCACCAGCCAGGCCACCGGTGTCGCCGCGGCCGTCGACCACACCGCGGACAGCACATCGAGGGGATGCGGCGGCCGCAACCGCCGCAGCGGTCCCGTCATCTCGTCACGCCCGTCTCTCCTGGGAACCCCGATCCGTCAAGCATGCCAATGCCGCCCCGCTCGCACAGTACGGGTCCGTACAGTGGGGACGATGACCTCCGTGGTGATCGTCGGCAGTGGATTCGCCGGTTTCGAGTGTGCCCGGCACCTCAGTGACAAGCTGCGCAGACAGCAGGCGCCGGTCGACATCACCATGATCTCCCCGGTCGACTACATGCTCTACACACCGCTGCTGCCGGACGTCGCCGGCGGCGTCGTCGACGCCCGCTTCGTCACCGTTCCGCTGGCCAACACGCTGCGCGGGGTGCGCACCGCCCGGGGATGGGTCGACTCGGTCGACTTCGACGCCCGGACGGTGTCGTTCACCGATCCGGAGGACCGCACCCACACCGTGGCCTGGGACCGGCTGGTGCTCACCCCCGGATCGGTCACCCGCCTGTTCGACATCCCCGGTCTCGCCGAACACGCCCGCGGGCTGAAATCCACCGCCGAGGCGCTGTATCTGCGGGACCACTTCCTGCAACAACTGCAGCTGTCGTGCATCGACGACGATCCGGACGAGATCGCCGCGCGACGCACCGTCGTGGTGGTCGGCGCGTCCTACTCCGGGACCGAACTCGTCGCGCAACTTCGCGCACTGGCCGACACGGCCGCCGAACAGATGGGCTTCGACCCCGCCGAGGTGCGGTTCGTCCTGCTGGATCTGGCCGAACAGGTGATGCCCGAGGTGGGGGAGAAACTCGGCACCGCCGCCATGCAGGTGCTCCGGCATCGCGGGATCGACGTGCGGCTCGGCCTGACGTTGAGCGAGGTGCACGCCGATCACGTTGTGCTCAGCGATGGTTCGCGGGTGGGCACCCGCACCGTGGCCTGGCTGACCGGTGTGACCGCCGCACCGCTCATCGAGACATTGGGGCTGCCCACCACGAAAGGGCGCCTGGAGGTCGACGCCGAACTGCGGGTCCCGGACCGTCCCGACGTGTTCGCCGCGGGCGACGCCGCCGCGGTGCCGGATCTAGCCCAGCCCGACCCCGAGCGGATCACCCCGCCGACGGCCCAGCACGCCACCCGGCAGGGCAAGGTGCTGGCCAACAACGTCGCGGCCAGTCTCGGATACGGCCGGATGAAGCAGTACCGGCACCGCAACATGGGCCTGGTGGTGGATCTCGGCCCGCGTTACGCGGTCGCCAACCCGCTCAACGTGCACCTGTCGGGCTTTCCGGCCAAGGCGGTGGCCCGCGGATACCACCTCTACGCGATCCCGCGGTTCGTCAACCGCTGGGCGGTGGCGCTGGCGTACCTGACCGACGCGTTGTTCGACCGGTCGGTGGTGTCGATCGGGCTGTCGTCCAAGGAGGACGCCAGCTTCGCGGTGAGTCAGCGCATCCCACCCCCGAAACAGCCCACCCCGGGAGACTGAGATACCCCGGTTGAGATCGCGCCGAACGGGAATGCTGCCGCCATGGCTACCTATCGCGTTCTGAATCCGCAGGGCGATGTCGTCGACACCAAGGACATCGAGAGCGCCGACGACGCGCACGCCTGGTTCGTCGACCAGAAAGCCGAACCGGAGCTGGGCTGGCGGATGGAGGTCAAGGCCGACGACGGCCACTGGGCCTTCTTCGACAGCAGCGAAGGGGACCGCACGTACTGACCACCCGGCCCGGCATGTCACCGGTGTGCACATCACGTGCTGAAATGGCACCGTGCCGAAACGCAGCGCCGGGCTCCTGGTGTACCGCATCGTCGACGGTGTGGTGGAGGTGCTGATCTGTCATCCGGGCGGCCCGTACTGGGCGTCGAAGGATGCCGGGGTGTGGTCGATTCCCAAGGGGGAGTACGAGCCCGACGAGGATCCCTGGGCGGTGGCGCGTCGCGAGTTCATCGAGGAGGTCGGCAAACAGCCGCCGTCCGGGCCGGCCGTGCGGTTCGACCCGGTGCGGCAACCCAGCGGCAAGATCGTCACCGCGTTCGCGGTGCGCGGCGATGTCGATCTCGAGGGCGCGGTCAGCAACACCTTTGAGATGGAATGGCCGAAGGGGTCCGGGCAGATCAGAGAGTTCCCCGAGATCGACCGGGTCGGTTGGTTCCCGGTGGCGGTGGCGCGGGAGAAGCTGGTGAAGGGCCAGCGTCCGCTGCTCGACCGGTTGATGGAGCTGCCGGAGCTGGCCGGTTGTGCCGAGGATCAAGCGACGGATGGCCCCGCAGCCGACGGACCGGCCGGGTCTCGATCGCATTGATGGTCAGGGCCCGGCCGTGGATCCGCCAGCCCCGTGGGGTGCGCAGGTACTCGTCGTCATAACGCAGATGCCAGACCACGTCGGTGGGCTGCCCGCCGGCATCGCTCCAGTGATGTGCGATGCAGGTGATCCGTCCCAGCGCATGATCCGCATCGGCGCCGGGCGCGTACACCTCACCGACGATCGCATGCTCGGTGCGGGCCACCCCCGCCAACCCCGCCAGCGCCGAGCGGACCCCGTCGTGCCCGTGCCACCGCCGCACCGGCTCCAACGCGCGAGGCGGATCCGGTAACCGGAATTCGGCTGTGGACGTGAACAATTCGACCACATCGTCGAATCTCCGGTCATCGACCGCCGCGGCGTAGAGGTGGACCAGGTCCGTCAGGGCCAACCGGTCGGCCATCTCGAGGGTCACGGCGGGTCACAAATCCAGGGTCAGCCGCTCACCGGCCGGGGCGCGCGACACGCAGGTCAACATCAGACCGGCGGCGCGTTCCGGTTCGGTGAGCAGCCGGTCGCGGTGCTCCACGGTGCCGTCGAGCACCCGGGTGCGGCAGGTGCCGCAGAATCCCTGCTGACACGAGTACGGCGCCTGCACACCGGCCCGGCCCAGCGCCGCCAGCAGGGTCTCGTCCGCGCCGACGGGCACCTCGGCACCGGTCGAGGCGATCCGCACCGAGAACGGCCGGCCGTCGACGACCGGTGGGGCGGCGAACCGTTCGAAGTGCAGTTCGACGTTGCGCCGCCCGGCCAGTTCGGCGCGGATCGCGGTCAGCATCGCGGGCGGCCCGCACGCGTAGACGGCGGTACCGTCCGGGCATGCTCCGAGCAGTTCGGCGGCGGTGGGCAGACCGGCCACGTCGTCGGTGCGCACCCGCACCCGGTCGCCGTAGCGGGTCAGCTCCTCGAGAAACGGCAGACTGTCGCGGCTGCGGCCGGCGTAGATCATCGACCACGGCACGCCGAACGCCTGCGCCTCGGCGAGCATCGGCAGGATCGGGGTGATACCGATCCCGCCGGCGATGAACCGCAGCCGCCGGGCCGGCGAACCGTAACCGGGAACCGACAGCGGGAACGCGTTCCGCGGGCCGTGCGTGGTCACGCGGGCACCGAGGTGCAGGGCGTCGTGCACTTCGACGGAGCCACCGCCGCCGTCCGGGATCCGTCGCACCGCGATGCGGTATCGGTCGCGGACCGCCGGATCGCCGCACAGCGAATACTGCCGCACCCGCCCGCTGGGCAGAGTGACGTCGATGTGGGCGCCGGGACGCCACGGTGGCAGCTGCCCGCCGTCGGCCGCCACCAGGGTCAGCGCGATGACGTCCTGATCGTGGGCCACCACCCGACGGTCCCGCACGGTCAACGTGATCGGCTCGGCATCGACCGCGGGCAGGCGCGGGGTCCGCAGCACCTCCGAGACCTTCCACAGGCTCGAGATCGTCGCATCGGCCACCCCGAGCAGCAGGTCGTGGCGGATCCGGCCGGACGAGCTCGGTGGGGTGGCGCGCAACCTCGCCAGCATGCGCATCACAACCGGGCGCTACGGGCTGCCGGGGAACTCGCCAGATACGCGACCGCCTGGGCCGTCGAGCCCATCTGCTCGGGGGTGAACCCCGGCCGGAAGTAATCCAGCGTGTTGGTGAAGAACAGGGTGCGCCACTTGGGCAGCAGGCCCAGGCCGGAGTCCCGGCACCGTTGCCGTTGCGTCTGCCACCAGCTCAGCTCGACCGACGGGTCGGTCTTGACCAGATACCACATCCCGCGTTCGAAGAACGCCCACATCAGCGGCATCGCGATGCACATCGCCCGGATGCGGTCGACGTAGCTGTCGCGGAAGTACACCGCGACATCGTGGGCCACATTGCGGTGCTCGACTTCCTCGGCGCCGTGCCACCGGTACAGATCGACCATGGTCGGGTGGGCGCCGTGGTCGTCCCACCGGCAGTTCAGCGCGAAATCGCCCAACACCGCGGTGTAGTGCTCCAGCGCCGCGATCAGCCACAACCGTTCACACAGATTGTTGAACCGCCGCTTGGGATCGGACGACGTGCTGGGGGTCAGCACCTTGGTGAACATGTACTCGATCTGGGCGAGGATCGGTTCGGGGTTCACCCCGTGCTCCACCATGAAGTCGTACATGACCTGCTCATGCACGTCAGCGTGGGTGGCCTCCTGCCCGATGAAGCCGCGCATGTCGTCGGCGAGTTTCGGGTCCTTGACGTAGGGCAGCGCCTCGTTGAAGGTCGCGACGAACCACCGTTCGGCGGCGGGCAACACGACGTTGAGCAGGCTGGCCAGGTTCGACGCCACCGGGTGGCCGGGGATCCAGTGCAGTGGGATGCCCGACACGTCGAAATGCACCTGACGGGCCTGGATCTGCACGGGTCCCGGATCGACTTCGGTGGCGAACCGACGGGGTCGCAACATTGCAGGCTCCCTTCGAGCAACTCCGCCTCCGAAGTCTAGGCGATTACCAGGTACCGCGGGTTCCGGGTAGCCGGACGTTTCGGCACACCCGGCGCCGTCAATAAGGGAGGACATGGCGGGCGGTTCCGGACGGCGATGGGGCGATCTGCTGCAGTGGGCCCGGCAGCAGGTGGCCGACCGGGTGCCCAGGGCGGACCTGGATCAACGGGATCCGGATTACATCCGCGAGCAACTGCCCGGCACCTGGCTGCTGGCATCGCTGTACTTCCGCGCCGACGTCCGCGGTCTGGACCGGATTCCGCCCACCGGCCCGGTGCTGCTGGTCGGCAACCACAGCGGCGGCAACGTGCCACCGGACACGTTCGTGTTCACACTGGCGTTCTGCTCCTATTTCGGGGTGGAGCGGCCGTTCTACCAGTTGGCCCACAACCTGGTCGTGTCCGCGCCGCCGCTGGGGTGGCTGCGCAAGTTCGGCACGGTGGCCGCCAATCACGAGAACGCCCGGATGGCACTGGAATCGGGGGCGGCGCTGCTGGTCTACCCGGGCGGGGACTATGAGGTGTTCCGCCCGTCCTGGCAGCGGCACCGGGTCGACTTCGGCGGGCGGATGGGCTACGTGCGGTTGGCGCGGGACACCGGGGTGCCGATCGTGCCGGTGGCCAGCGTCGGCGGGCAGGAGACGGCGCTGTTCCTCGACCGCGGCCAGTGGCTGGCCAAGGCGCTGATGCTGGACAAACTGTTGCGGCTCAAGAGCGTTCCGATCTCGTTGGCGCTCCCGTGGGGTCTGAACATCAGCGATCTGGCCGGGCACATACCGCTGCCCGCCAAGATCGCCATCGAGGTGCAGAAGCCGTTCGGCCTGGACGAGATCGCCGACGGCACCGACGAGGTGCTGCACGCCAGGGTGACCGAGCGGTTGCAGGCAGGGGTGGACCGGCTGGCGGCGGAACGACGGTTCCCGGTGATCGGCTGATGAGCGCTCGCGCGAAGAAGAAACCAGCACCGATGAGCGCTCGCGCGAAGAAGAAACCAGCACCGATGAGCGCTCGCGCGAAGAAGAAACCAGCACCGATGAGCGCGCGCGCGAAGAAAAGAGCCCACTGATGCGGGTCGAACGGCGGTGCATCGTCGACGCGGACCGCGACGCCGTGTGGCGGGTGGTCAGCGATCCGGACCGCTATCCGCAGTTCATGACCAGTCTCGAGCGCTGGGAGGTGCAGTCCGAGGGCCCGGTGCGGGTGGGTTCCCGCTACACCGTGCACTGGAAGATCGGATCGGTGCCGATCGGCGGAGTGGTCGAGGTGGTGGAGTTCGACCCCGGCCGCGACCTGGCCTGGCTCGGGCTCACCGGTGTCACGTTGCGCGGCCGGTTCCGGTTACGCGACGCGGGCGACCACCGCACCAGGGTGGTGTTCCGGATGGCCTATGAGGCCCCGGGCGGGATTCTGGGGCTCATCGCCGACCGCGTCGCGGCCCGGCAGGTCGGCCGCAACATGAGCAGCACGCTGCGGACACTCAAGGAGCTGGTCGAACGCTGACACCCGCGCCCCGAGAAGATCGGACCCAGAAGGATCAGACCCGAAGATCACCCGGTGATCAGGCCGGCGGTGGCGGCGGCGGTGGGGGCGGGGCGACACCGGCTCCCGGAGCGCCCGGCACCGGCACCACCGGGGTCGCGGTCACCGTGGTCACACCGTTGCTGCCCACGGTCGGTCCGCCGATGTCCTGCAGATTCTCCTGGGACCCCTTGGTGCAGTCCAGCATCAGCAGCATCCGTCCGCTGGAGCTGATCTTCTGGCTGTCGACCAGGCACTGCGCCTGCGGCACACCGTGACCGAATGATCCGCCGAAGCTGGCCTTGACGCCCTGGCTCTTGAGGATCGCCACCGCTTTGGCGTACGGCTCACCCACGACGTTCAGCGAACCCAGATCGGGCTGGGACGCGGCCACCGCGGAGCCGAGCAGCGCGGCGACACCGGCTCCGGCCAACCCGGTCGTCAGCACGGCGAGCTTCTTCACGTGATCTCCGTCCTCGTCGGTCGGTGCGAACATATCGCAGAGGTCCCGGTTGGGAAACCGCTGACAACGGTCCCGGTGTTACACGCCACCGGTCACGCCGGGCCCGGGCCGAGACTGCACTCCGGATTGCACCCGCGATTGCGCACCGGCGCGCATCGCCTCGGCGAGTGCCGCCGCCCGCGGGTCGGTGAACACCTCCTCGAGCAGCATCCGCCGGCCGTCGGGCCCGCTGAGCGGCACCCGCCAGTTCGGATACTCATCTGAGGTCCCCGGCTGGTTCTGGATCCGGCGATCACCCACCGCGTCGGCCAGCCCGAGCGCCAGCAGCTTCGACGGGGTGCGACCCAGATAGCGGTGCAGCGCCAGCACGATGTCGTCCACGGCGTCGTCATCCACAGCGTCGTCGTCCACGGCGTCCGGGTCGGCCGGGTCCACCCCCGCATCGAGCAGGCCGACCCGCCGCAGTTCGGCCAGCCAGGCCTGCTGTTTGGCCCGATCGTCGGCCCACTCCTCGGCCGCGGGGCGGGTCAGCAGCCCGAGCTCGGCGCGCAACCGCACATGCGCGCCGGCGAGGTAACCCGGCGTCGGCGGAAGATCGTGCGTCGTCACCGCTGACAGGCAGTACTCGCGCCAACGCTCGGCCGGCAGCGGGCCGGCAGGCGCGGCGGGATCGGCGGAATCCCGGTCCAGTTCGAACCACAGGATCGAGGTGCCCAGCAGACCCCGTTCCCGGAGATGGTCACGCACCCACGGCTCCACCGTGCCGAGGTCCTCGCCGACCACCACCGCGCCGACGCGGGCCGCCTCCAACGCGACGATGCCGACCATCGTCTCGTGGTCGTAGTGCACGTACGTGCCGTCGGTCGGCGGCGCGCCGGCCGGAATCCACCACAACCGGAACAGTCCGATGATGTGGTCGATGCGCACCCCGCCGGCGTGGCGCAGCACCGCCGCGACCATCGCGCGGAACGGTTCGTACCCGCACTCGGTCAACCGATCCGGTCGCCACGGCGGCTGCGACCAGTCCTGGCCGAGCTGGTTGAACTCATCCGGGGGCGCCCCGGCCGTCACCCCGGGCGCCAGCACATCCTGCAACGCCCAGGCGTCGGCGCCGCCGGCGTCCACCCCGACCGCGAGATCGTGCATGATGCCCAACTCCATGCCGATCCGCCGGGCCGCCGACTGGGCGGCGGCGAGTTGATCATCGAGCTGCCACTGCAGCCACCGGTGGAAGTCCACCTCGTCGGCGTGTCGGACGGCGAAATCCGCCACCGCCGGCGATCGCGGATGCCGCAACTCCTCGGGCCACCGGCGCCAGTCGGGCCCGTGCCGTTCGGCCAGCGCGCACCACACCGCGAAGTCGTCCAGCCGCGGGCCCGCCCGATGCCGGAAGGCGGTGTACGCCATGTCCCGGCCTGCCGACCGCGGTACCCGGTAGACCGCCTGCAGCGCAGCACGTTTGGCTTGCCAGGCGGCGTCGCGGTCGATCAGTTGGGACCGGGAGGCATGCGCCTGGACGGTGAGCCGCTTCTTGCGGAGCCGCGCCCGACCCCGCACATAAGCGAATTCGGGGATCGCCTCCGGCCGCAGATACAGCGGATTGACGAATTGCCGGGAGGTCGGGAGATACGGTGAGGGCTCCATCGGCGTCACCGGAGCCGCCGCATGCAGCGGGTTGACCAGGAGGAAGTCCGCTCCGTGCCGGCTGCCCGACCACACCGCCAGATCCGTGAGATCGGTCAGATCGCCGGTGCCCCACGAGCGTTCGGATATCACGCTGTACAACTGCGTGGCCGGCCCCCAGGCCCTGCCGGATTCCAGCCGGTGCGGCAGCGCCACGGCGCCCGGTGACACGATCAGCGTCGTGTCGGCCGCCGTGTCGGTGCTGCGCATGTGCAGCCGGTGGTAGCCGAGCGGCAACCCCGCCGGCAGTTCGAAGCTGGCCTCGCCGATCGGTTCTCCGTCGAGATCGTATGGGGGAGTGTTGTTCTCCAACTGACGCAAGTCGGTGCGCACGGTACCGTCGGCCAGTTCGATCCACACCCGCACCGGACTGCCGTGCGGGACATGCACCCAGAACGATCCGCTGCGGTCGGACCGCACATGCACCGTGGGCGGTAGCGAGCGACTCCAGTACCGCCGGTCGTGGGCGGCCAGGGACGCGCGGCGTTGCTCCTCGGTGGCCGCCGGCACCCCGAGCGCGGCCAGCACCGCCACCAGCGTGGCCGCCGGAACCGGGGTCGGCCGGTCCCGCCAATCCGCATACTCGGTCGCCACACCGTGCCGGTGGGCGAGTTCGGCCAGCGAGGCAGCCACATCGGTCATAGGGTCATCCTGCCGGGGGTCGGGTCGGCCCGCCCGGCGGCGCCGGCCGGTGAAGGGGTCCACATCGGGGTCGGGATTCCCGATCGCCGCTCCGTTGAACCACCGGTAGGGTCGGCGCCATGGCGTCCGGCCGGGTCGAATCCCGCACCAGACAACACCAACGGGCCCGGCGCGCCGTCGCCGTCCTGTTCCTCACCAACGGTGCGCTGTTCGCCAACCTGCTGCCGCGCTACCCGGAGATCAAGACCGACCTCGCGTTGTCCAACACCGGTTACGGGGTCACCATCGCGGCGTTCTCCGCCGGTGCGTTGACCGCGGGGCTGACGGCGGCGATGTTGATCCGGCGGTTCCGGTCGGCCCGGGTCGCGGTGGTCGGCACTCTGGTGCTCGCGGCGGCCGTGCTGGCGGCCGGGCTGGCCGGTACGGCGCCGGTGCTGGGTGCGGCGCTGTTCGTGGCCGGGGCGGCCGACGCGGTGACCGACGTCGCGCAGAATGCGCACGGGCTGCGGGTGCAACGCGCCTACGGACGCTCGATCATCAACTCGTTCCACGCGGTGTGGTCGGTCGGAGCCCTGTTCGGCGGCCTGATGGGCGGGACCGCGGTCGCGCTGAACATCCCGCGCAGCGTCCATCTGGCCGTCGCCGCAGTGCTGTTCAGCGTGGTCGTGCTCGTCGGGTACCGGTTCCTGCTGCCCGGCGAGGATCACGACGACCGAGCCCACGGTGTCCGCAACCCCGGTCCCCGGTCCGGGTTGCGGGTCTACGCGATCCTGGCCGCGCTGGTGGGCATCGCGGTCGCGGGGGCGGTCATCGAGGATGCCGGCAGCACCTGGGCGATCCTGTACCTGCGGGACAACCTGACCGCGCCGCCCGCGGTGGCGGTGTCCGGATATCTGGCGCTGGCCGGTGGCATGCTGATCGGCCGGATGACCGGAGACCGGTTGGTGGACCGCTTCGGCGAACGCGCGGTGGTGCGCACCGGAGCGCTGCTCATCGCCGCCGGCATGGGCGGTGCGCTCGCGGTTCCGACGGTGCCGGGCACCATCGGCGGATTCGCCGCCGCCGGGCTGGGGGTGGCCACCCTCATCCCGGCCGCGATGCACGGCGCCGATCAGCTGCCCGGCATCCGGGCAGGCACCGGGCTGATGGCCGTCACCTGGTTGATGCGGGTCGGTTTCCTCGCCTCACCGCCGGTCGTCGGCGCGATCGCCGACGCCACCTCGTTGCGCGTCGGCCTGCTGGGGGTGCCGCTGGCCGGACTGGTGGCCGCCGTCCTGGCGGGGGTGCTCAGTGGACGCCGCCGAACACCTCGATGGTGAGCACGCCGGCGACGATCAACGCGATACCCAGCAACGTCGTCCGGGTCAGCGGCTCGGCGAACAGCCACCGCGCGATCAATGCGATCAACGCAACCCCGCAGGCCGTCCAGATCCCGTAGGCGACTCCCACCGGCATGCCCAGCGCCAGAGTCCACCACAGCAGCGCGAACGACGCGGTGTAACCGGCCACCACCGGTACGATCCAGATCTTGCGCCGAAACCCCTCGGACGCCCGCAGCGACAGCGTCGCCGCTACCTCCATCAGAATGGCCCCGGCCAGCACCCACCACATCACGCCGCCCCCACCGTCGGCGCCCCGGTCGTGGAGTCGGAACCCGAGATCCGGGCTCGGGAACCGAGTTCGACCAGCAGCACCCCGGCGATGATCAGCCCGATGCCGGCGACGATCGGCCAGGTGAACGGGTCGTCGAAGATCGCGGTCGCCAGCACCGCGGTGCCCGCGGTGCCGACGGCGCCCCAGATGCCGTAGGCCACCCCGACCGGCACACCCAGCCGCAACACCAACGTCAACAACGCGAACGCACCGGCATAACCCAGCACCACCGCCGCCAGCCAACCGCCGTGATCATGGGACGCCCGCAGCGACAACGTCCCGGTCACCTCCAGGGCGATCGCACCGCCCAACAGGGTCCACTTCCGCACCGCACCAACGTATCCGACGTCACACCACAATGGTGGATGCGGTGGCGGCCACCCGCCGCGCGGCCGCCGTCACCCAGCGCATCACCCGGGATGCGCACCGTGCGCGCAGTAGCCTGGAAACCGATGCCGTCCACGACACCGCCCGACGACCGGACGCCCGATGACGCCCCCACCCGGCCGGCGCCCGCCCACAGCGCCGTCGGATCGCCGGTGGTCGACACCGTCCACGGCCCGGTCCGCGGCCGCGACGACGGGGTGGTCAAGGTGTGGCGGGGAATCCGCTACGCCGCCGCACCGGTCGGCGGGTTGCGGTGGCGCGCCCCAGAACCGCCGCAACCCTGGCGCGAACCGATGGACGCCATCCGGGTGGGGCCGGCCTGTCCGCAACCGGCCGACCCCCGCATCCCGCTGGACCTCGGCGCCGCGATCGGGGAGGACTGCCTGAACCTCAACGTGTGGGCGTCCTCGGACACCGAACCGGGGGACCGCAAACCGGTGCTGGTGTGGGTGCACGGCGGCGCCTACGTCATCGGCGCCGCGAGTCAGCCCCTCTACCACGGCCGGGAGCTGGTCCGGCGCGGCGACGTCGTGCTGGTCACCCTCAACTACCGGCTCGGCGCATTCGGTTTCCTGGAACTCACCGCGCTGAGCAGCGGCCGGCGCCGCTTCGACACCAACGTCGGCCTGCGCGATGTGCTGTTCGCGCTGGCCTGGGTGCGTGACAACATCGCCGCGTTCGGGGGCGACCCGGATCGCGTCACGCTGTTCGGCGAGTCCGCCGGCGGTGGGATCGTGACCACGCTGCTGGGCAGTCCGGCCGCGGCCGGACTGTTCCACCGTGCGATCGCCCAGAGCTCCCCGGCCACGTCCTGCTACGGAACCGAGCGCGCGATCGACGTGGCCGAACAGTTCCTCGGCCACCTCGGTCTGTCCCCCCGCGACGTCGACCGGTTGCCCGACGTCCCGGTGGCCGCGATCGTCGAGGTGTCCAAGCACGTGTTCGACGACGTCCCGGCCCGCCGGCCGGGAACCCTGGCGTTCGCCCCGATCGTCGACGGCGACATCGTGCCGGACTATCCGGTGGCGCTGGCCCGGGCGGGACGGACGCTGCCGGTGCCGCTGGTCATCGGCACCAACAAGGATGAGGCGTCGCTGTTCAGGTGGATGAAATCGCCGTTGCTGCCGATCACCCCGGACGCCATCAAGAAGATGTTCGCCGACATCGCCGCCGAACAACCCGGGCTGCGGCTGCCCACCGAAACCCAGATCAGCGCCGCCTACCGGCGGCAGCGGGGCAAACGCCTCGGCGTCGGGGTGGCCAGCGACATCGGGTTCCGGATGCCGTCGGTGTGGTTCGCCGAAGGCCACACCGCGGTGGCCCCCACCTACCTGTACCGGTTCGACTGGTCGACGCCGACGCTTCGGCTATTACGTCTCGGCGCCGCGCACGCGACCGAACTGCCGTACGTGTTCGGTAACCTCGACACACCGAAGGATCCGACGTTCACCCTGGGCGGTCGCCGCACCGGCCGTCAGGTGTCCCAACGGATCCGCACCCGCTGGATCAACTTCGCCGTCCACGGGCGACCCGACGGTCCGCCCGGGGAGCCGCGCTGGCACGCCTACGACCGCGCCGAACGCCCGTGTCTGCTCATCGACCGGCGTGACCGGGTCGTCCGCGACGTCGACGAGCCGATCCGGCTGACCTGGGGCAGCGAGGTACTCAGCTTCCGCTGAGCAGGTGGTACGTTCGGGTACCAAAGCCCGTTCGGGCGGGCTAGACTCGCCTCGGAGGTTGTGCCGTGGATCAGGTCGTCGTGCCTTTCCTGGATGTGCTGCCCGCACCGATGCGCGATCCGGTGCTGTTCGCCATTCCGTTCTTCCTGCTGCTGTTGGCCCTGGAGTGGACAGCGGCACGCCGGCTCGCCCACGTCGAGGCCGGCGAGGGATGGGAGGAGGGTGATCGGCGTCCGCCGCCGGGCGCGTTCCACACCCCCGACGCACGCGCCAGCATCTCGATGGGGCTGGTGTCGATCGCCACGATGGGGGCGTGGAAGTTTTTGGCGCTGCTCGGATACGCGGCCATCTACGCGTATCTGGCCCCGTGGCACCTGCCCGCCGACCGGTGGTACACGTGGGTGATCGCGCTGGTCGGGGTGGATCTGCTGTTCTACGTCTATCACCGGATGGCGCACCGGGTGCAGGTGGTGTGGGCCACCCACCAGGCGCACCACTCCAGCGAGTACTTCAACCTCGCGACCGCGCTGCGGCAGAAGTGGAACAACAGCGGTGAAGTGCTGCTGTGGATTCCGCTGCCGCTGCTGGGTGTGCCGCCGTGGCTGGTCTTCTTCAGCTTCTCGATCAGCCTGATCTACCAGTTCTGGATCCACACCGAACGGATCGGCAAGCTGCCGGCGCCGATCGAGTTCGTGTTCAACACCCCGTCGCACCACCGGGTGCACCACGGGATGGACCCGGAGTACCTGGACAAGAACTACGGCGGCATCCTCATCATCTGGGACCGGCTGTTCGGCACCTTCTGCGAGGAGAAGTTCCGCCCTCGCTACGGGTTGACCAAACCGGTCGACACCTACAACATCTGGCGCCTGCAGACTCACGAGTACCTGGCCATCGCCCGGGATGTGGCGAAAGCCCGCAACTGGCGCGAGCGGTTGGGCTACATCTTCGGTCCACCCGGATGGCAGCCCGCCCCGGCGGGCGCACCCACGCCCGCTCCGGCCCGCGACTGAACCCGTCCGCGACCGGCTGCCCGACCGCGTCGCGGTTTGTCCGCCCACCCACCGGGGTAGTGGGAGTAACGAAACGGTCAAGGGGTCCGAAATACCGGTCGTCCACTCACTGGTGTTCCCGGGGCGCGTGTCACGTGACGCCCGGCGCGGATTAGGAGGCCACGGTGCGGTCACGTCGGATGCGTCTTCTCGGGATGGTCCTCGCACCGCTGGCCGCGCTCACCCTCGCCTCGGCGCCCGCCCACAGCAGCCCGGGTGTGGTGGTGCATCCCGGCATGGAGATCCACCAGGACACCAACTCCTGCACCCTGGGCTTCATCGACGCGGTGCGCCGGATCGCCTACACCGCGGGGCACTGCCGCGGCAGCGGCACGGTGACCGACCGCGCCGGCCGGTTCATCGGCACCCAACTGATGTTCCGCGACAACACCCCGAACGGCTCCACCGTCGCCACCGATCACCAGATCGCCGACTGGCAGACCATTCAGCTCACCGGTGACGTCGTGATGAACAACGTGCTGCCCACCGGGCGGGTGCTGGTCGAGGATCCGACCGTGGTGCCCCAGCCCGGTCAGCCGGTCTGCCACTTCGGCGTCGTCACCGGGGAGAGCTGCGGCAGGATCGCGGCGGTCAACAACGGCTGGTTCACCATGGGCGACGGCGTCGTCAGCCAGAAGGGCGACTCGGGCGGCCCGGTCTACACCGTCAACGAGGCCGGTCAGGCGGTGATCATCGGCATGTTCAACAGCATCTGGGGTCAGTTCCCGGCCGCGGTGTCCTGGCAGTCGACCACCGCGCAGATCAACGACGAGATCATCAAGGCGACCGCCGGGACCCCGGCCGCGGCGGCCTGAGCCGAACCTACTGCCGCGGCGGCCTGAGCCGAACCTACTGCCGCGGCGGCCTGAGCCGAACCTACGGCCGCGGCGGCCTGAGCCGGACCCCGGCCGAGATGAATTAGAACACGTTCTAGCCATCGTCGGGCGGCGGGGATATCCTCATGGCGACATTTTCGGACAGTTGTCCAGTTCGTTGGACGCGCGTCGAACAGGAGCCGCTGTGAGCACTGAGATTCCGCACACCGTCAACGCCGCGGACGTGACGGAGTGGTCGGACGAGTTCGATGTCGTGGTCGTCGGTTTCGGCATCGCCGGCGGCTGCGCCGCGGTCAGTGCGGCCGAAGCCGGGGCCAGGGTCCTGGTGCTCGAACGCGCCGCGGTGGCCGGCGGCACCACCGCGATGGCGGGCGGCCACTTCTACCTCGGCGGGGGCACCCCGGTGCAGCAGGCCACCGGTCATCCGGACACCCCCGACGAGATGTACAAGTACCTCGTCGCGGTGTCCCGGGAACCCGAACACGACAAGATCCGCGCCTACTGTGACGGCAGTGTCGAGCACTTCACCTGGCTGGAGAATCTCGGCTTCGAATTCGAACGCAGCTTCTACCCGGAGAAGGCCGTCATCAACCCGGGCACCGAAGGGCTGATGTACACCGGCAACGAAGAGGTGTGGCCGTTCAACGAACTGGCCGTCCCGGCGCCGCGCGGGCACAAGGTGCCGGTGCCCGGCGACACCGAGGGCGCCAAGATGGTCATCGACCTGCTGGTGAAACGGGCCGGCGACCTCGGCGTGCAGATCCGCTACGAGACCGGCGCCACCAACCTCGTCGTCGACGGCGACCGGGTGGTGGGGGTGGCCTGGAAACGGTTCTCCGACACCGGCCACATCAGGGCCGGCGCGGTGATCATCGCGGCCGGCGGCTTCGTCATGAACCCCGAGATGGTCGCCACCTACACCCCCGAGCTGGCCGAGAAGCCGTTCGTCCTGGGCAACACCTACGACGACGGGCTCGGCATCCGGTTGGGCCAATCCGTCGGCGGCGCCACCAAACACATGGACCAGTCGTTCATCACCGCGGCGATCTACCCGCCGGCCACCCTGCTGACCGGGCTCGTCGTCAACAAGCTGGGCCGGCGGTTCGTCGCCGAGGACTCCTACCACGCCCGCACCTCGGGCTTCGTGATGGACCAGCCGGACCGGGTGGCGTACCTGATCGTCGACGAGGCCCACATGGAGCCGCCGCGCTATCCGCTCACCCCGCTGATCGACGGCTGGGAGACCGTCGAGGAGATGGAGGCCGCACTCGGTATCCCGGAGGGCAACCTGGTGGCGACGCTGAACCGGTACAACGAGTTCGCCGCCAAGGGTGAGGACCCCGACTTCCACAAATCGCCGAAATACCTTGCCCCGCAGGACAAGGGCCCGTGGGGAGCGTTCGACCTCTCACTCGGCAAGGCGATGTACGCCGGGTTCACCATGGGCGGGCTGTCCACCACGATCGACGGGCAGGTTCGGCGCGCGGACGACAGCGTGATCGACGGGCTGTACGCCGCGGGCGCGTGCGCGTCGAACATCGCCCAGGACTGCAAGGGCTACTCCACCGGTACCCAGCTCGGCGAGGGGTCGTTCTTCGGCCGGCGCGCGGGAGCCCACGCCGCCCGCCGCCGCTGACCGCCCCGCCCGCCGAAACCGGCCGGCCCGCTCACGGGGCCGGTCTCACGGGGCCGGTCTCACGGGGTTGGTGAGGCCACCTCGCCGAGACGCCACTGACCATCGCCGAGCAACTCCAGGTGCCGGTGGTGATGCTGCTCGACGGTGGGCCGATGGCTGACACTGACCAGGATGGTGTCCGGCAGCCGGTCGCGCAGCAGCTCGTACATCTGGAACTCCAGACCCTCGTCCAGCGCCGAGGTGGCCTCGTCCAGGAACACCACCTGCGGACGGTTCAGCAGCACCCGCGCGAACGCCACCCGCTGCTGTTCGCCGGGCGAGAGCACCTTGGCCCAGTCCTGCAGCTCGTCGAGCCGGTGCACCAGATGCCCCAGCGACACGTCGTGCAGGGCGCGTTGCAGCTCGGCATCGGGAATCTGTCCGGACTCCGCCGGATACGACACCACCGTGCGCAGATCGCCCAACGGCACATAGGGCAGCTGGGACAGGAACATGGTGTCGCGGTCGGCGGGGCGGCGCAGCGTCCCGGTCGCATACGGCCACAGCTGCGCCAGGCTGCGCAGCAACGTCGTCTTCCCGGTCCCGGACCGGCCGGTGATGACCAGGGATTCGCCGCGCTCCAGCCGCAGATTCAACGGTTCGATGAGTTGGCGGCCGGTCGGCGTGCGGACCTCGACATCGGACAACTCCACCGACCCGTCGGTGCTGGCAGCGGTCTCCAACGCGCCCATCGCGCGGGCGGCCTCGTTGGCCTCGACCAGACCGTGCAACCGGATGATCGCCGCGCGGTAGCTGGCGAAGTTGTCGTAGGCGTTGCGGAAGAACGACAGCCCGTTCTGGATCTCCCCGAACGCCGAGGCCGACTGCATGACCGCGCCGAGCGCGATCTCACCGTTGAACAGCCGCGGCGCCTGCACCACGATCGGCAGCGGGTTGATTGCCTGGCTCATGGTCAGGTTCCACCCGGTGAAACCGATGGTGCGGGCTACCCAGCGGCGGTAGTTGAGGATCGTGGCGTTGAACCGCCGGTCCAGTTCCACCTTCTCGGCGCGTTCGCCGCGGTAGAACCCGACCGCCTCGGCGGCGTCGCGCAGCCGCACCAGGGCGTACCGGAACGCGGCGTTGAACGCCTCGTTGCGGAAACTCAACCGGATCAGCGGCCGGCCGATCCAGAACGCCACCACGGTGGCGAAGATGACGAAGGCGATCGCGATCCAGAACAGGGCCCGGGGGATGGTCAGATCGATCAGCGGCACGGAGAGCGGACCGGACAGGTTCCACAGGATCGCCGCGAAGGACACCACCGACACCACCGACTCCACCGCCCCGAACAACAGCACCGTCCCAGTGCCGTAGGACGGGACGTTCGGGGTGGTGCCGTAGCCGGTGGTGAAGATGTCGATGTCGGTCTGGATCCGCTGGTCCGGGTTGTCGATGGTGCGGTCGATGAACCGGGCGCGGTAGTAGGCGTGGTTGTCCAGCCAGTCGGTGGTGAGGCGGTCGGTCAGCCACACCCGCCACCGGATGATGAACCGCTGCATCAGGTAGATGTCCAGCATCGTGCGCGCCACGTGCACGGTGGCGAGCACCACGAAGACCCAGATCGCGAACCAGAAACCGCTCACCCCGGAGTCTCGGACCGCCTCGTCGCCGCTCGCGGCGCCCTGGAAGGCCGACTGCAGCGCCGAGTACAGGTCGTTGCTGTAGTAGCTGAGCAGCACGTTGAGCCGCACCGACGCCACCACCGACAGCAGCAGCACCGCGAACAGGCCCCACACCGGCAGGCTGTCCCGCCCGACGAAGTAGCCGCCGGTGATCCGCCAGAACTGCCGCCCCCACACCGTGAACAGGCCCAGCAGCACACAGATCAGCAACACCCCGGCCGCGCTGATCGTCCACGTCAGGGCGATGAACTTCAGCGATTCCCACCACTCGCCGGCCCAGTCGATGGACGGGCTGAACGGTTCCAGTTCCACAGCACTCCCGGGCACTCGGTCGTGCGACGTCGCCCGACGTCGCGGCTGCGAAAATACCGCATCGACCGGCCGGCGACCGGGCGGCGCAGCAGCACAGGCGAACCCCGCGTGTCGAGGGCGTGTCGAGGCGGGACGCCCGCATTCGCCGGACCGGGACGGGTCTCCGCGTACCGTATTGATGTGGCGAAAACCAAGACCCGTACCCCAGGTCGTGTCAGTAACCGGTTCTGGAAGCTGCTCGGCGCCAGCACCGACCGGGAACTCAACCGGTCCATGGGCCAGGTGCGAGCCTCCGAGAAGTTCGACGAGAAGGCCGCCGCGCTGGACGCCGACCAGCTGAAGAAGGCTGTCGAACTCCTGGAGCTGGAGGATCTGGCCAACGCGGCCGACATCCCGCAGTTCCTGGCGATCGCCCGGGTGGCCGCCGAACGGACCAGCAAGATGCGGCCGTTCGACGTCCAGCTGCTGGCCGCGCTGCGGATGCTGGCCGGCGACGTGGTCGAGATGGCCACCGGTGAGGGCAAGACGCTGGCCGGAGCGATCGCCGCCGCCGGCTACGCGATCGCCGGTCGCAGCGTGCACGTCATCACCATCAACGACTACCTGGCGCGCCGCGACGCCAAGTGGATGGGTTCGCTGCTGGAGGCGATGGGCCTGACCGTCGGGTGGATCACCGCCGACTCCACCGCCGATGAACGCCGCGCCGCCTACCAGTGCGACATCACCTACGCGTCGGTCAACGAGATCGGCTTCGACGTGCTGCGCGATCAGCTGGTCACCGACGTCGCGGATCTGGTGTCGCCGAACCCCGACGTGGCGCTCATCGACGAGGCCGACTCGGTGCTGGTGGACGAGGCACTGGTGCCGCTGGTGCTGGCCGGGACCAGCCACCGGGAACAACCCCGGCTGGAGATCGTCCGGCTGGTCGGGGAGCTCACGCCCGGCGTCGACTACGACACCGACGCCGACAACCGCAACGTGCACCTCACCGAGGCCGGCGCCCAGAAGATGGAGGCCGCGCTCGGCGGCATCGACCTGTACTCCGAGGAACACGTCGCGACCACGCTGACCGAGATCAACGTCGCCCTGCACGCCCATGTGCTGCTGCAACGCGATGTGCACTACATCGTCCGGGACGGCGCGGTGCATCTGATCAACTCCTCGCGCGGCCGGATAGCCCAGCTGCAGCGCTGGCCGGACGGGCTGCAGGCCGCGGTGGAGGCCAAGGAGGGCATCGAGACCACCGAGACCGGCGAGGTGCTCGACACCATCACGGTGCAGGCGTTGATCAACCGCTATCCGACGGTGTGCGGGATGACCGGCACCGCGCTCGCCGCCGGTGAGCAGCTGCGCCAGTTCTACAAGCTGGGCGTGTCCCCGATCCCGCCGAACAAGCCCAATATCCGGGTCGACGAGGAAGACCGGGTCTACATCAACACCGAGGCCAAGAACGCCGCGATCGTCGAGCATGTCGCGAAGGTGCACGCCACCGGTCAGCCGGTGCTGGTCGGCACCCATGACGTCGCCGAATCCGAGGAGCTGCACAAGAAGCTCGTCAAGGCCGGGGTGCCCGCCGTCGTGCTCAACGCCAAGAACGACGCCGAGGAGGCCGCGGTGATCGCCGAGGCCGGCAAGCTCGGCGCGGTCACGGTGTCCACCCAGATTGCCGGGCGCGGCACCGACATCCGGCTCGGCGGATCCGACGCCGGCGACGATTCCGCCGCCAAGAAGGAGGTCGCCGAACTCGGCGGGCTGCACGTGGTCGGCACCGGCCGCCACCACACCGCACGGCTGGACAACCAGCTGCGCGGCCGGGCCGGGCGGCAGGGGGACCCCGGCTCGTCGGTGTTCTTCGCCAGCTGGGACGACCCGGTGGTGGCGTCCCACCTCGAGGACAACAAGCTGCCGCTGGACACCGACGAGGACGGCCGGATCGTCCACCCCAAGGCCACCAGCCTGCTGGACCACGCCCAGCGGATCGCCGAGGGCCGGCTGCTGGACGTGCACGCCAACACCTGGCGCTACAACCAGCTGATCGCCCAGCAGCGCGCGATCATCGTGGAGCGGCGCAACACCCTGCTGCGCACCCCGACCGCGCGCGAGGAGCTCGCCGAACGGTCCCCCGAGCGCTACGCCGAACTCACCGAGGAACTCGGCCCGGGGGCCGAGGAGAAGCTGGAGAAGATCTGCCGGCTGATCATGCTCTACCACCTGGACCGGGGCTGGGCCGATCACCTGGCCTTCCTGGCCGACATCCGGGAGAGCATCCACCTGCGGGCGCTGGGCCGGCAGAACCCGCTCGACGAGTTCCACCGGATGGCCGTCGACGCGTTCGCCTCGCTCGCCGCCGACGCGATCGAGGCCGCCCAGCAGACCTTCGAGACCGCCGAGTCGATCGAGGACGAGCCGGGGGTGGATCTGTCCAAGCTGGCGCGGCCGACCTCGACGTGGACGTACATGGTGCACGACAACCCGCTCGAGGACGAGACCACGTCGGCGCTGAGCCTGCCCGGGGTCTTCCGCTAGGTTTACCGGCATGACCGGCGTTGTGGGGGAGCACAACCGGGTGCTGACCGTGCCCAACATGCTGTCCGTCGCACGGTTGGCCCTCGTCCCGGTCTTCCTGTACCTGCTGCTGGTCGCGCCGGCGTCGGGGGCCGCGTACGGCTGGGCGGTCGTGGTACTGATGGTCAGCGGCGTGTCGGACTGGGCCGACGGCAAGATCGCCCGGCTGGTCGACAACCAGTCATCCCGCCTCGGCGAGCTGCTCGACCCGCTGGTCGACCGGATCTACATGGTGACGGTGCCGATCGCGTTCGGCATCGCCGGCCTCCTGCCGTGGTGGATCGTGGCCGTGCTGGTCGGCCGGGACGCCGTGCTGGCCACCACGCTGCCGGCGTTACGCAGCCGGGGGCTGACCGCGCTGCCGGTCACCTACATCGGCAAGGCCGCCACCTTCGGGCTGATGTCGGCGTTCCCGCTGATTCTGTTGGGGCACTGGGATGCGCTGTGGAGCCGTATCGCCCTGTACTGCGGGTGGGGCTTCCTGATCTGGGCGTTGGTGATGTACCTGTGGTCCGGCGTGCTCTACCTCATCCAGGTGGGGCTGGTGGTGCGCAGGCTGCCGAGGGTGCGGCGATGAGCGCCGGCGCCGATCCGGACGACAAGCCGCCGCTGGTCGGCAACTTCGCCGGGTACGACCCGCAGGCCGGCCTGCCCACCCACGTCGTCGGCCGCGCCGAGAAACTGCCGATGCCGTCGCTGCTGCGGTCGTTGCTGTCCGAGCATCTGGACCCCGGCTACGCAGCCGCCGCGGATGAACGCGCCACCGGCGAGCGGCCGCGGCGGGGCCGGCCGGCGGAATCGGTGTGGCAGATGCTGGCGGCCCTGGCCATCGCGATCGTGTTCGCCGCGGCCGCCGCGCAGGCGAAGTCGATGGCTCCCACGGCGCGCGAGGATCAACAGGTGCTGGCCGGCACGGTGCGAGCGGCCGAGGCCACCGCCGACGAGGTCGCCGCCCGCCGGGATGCGCTGGCCGCCGAGGTCGACGGGAAGCGGCGGACCCGGCTGGAGGGCGACACCCGTGGCCGCGAACTCCTCGACGAACTCGACGTGGCCGACTTCGCGGCGGCCGCGACCCCGGTGCGCGGCCCCGGGCTGACCGTGACCGTCACCGATCCGGGCGCCACCCGGGACCTGAGCGACCTGTCGAAGGAACGGGTGCCCGGCAGCCGGCAGGTGATCCTGGACCGCGATCTGCAGCTGGTGGTCAACTCGCTGTGGATCAGCGGCGCCGAGGCGATCGCGATCGACGAGGTGCGGATCGGTCCGAACGTGACGATCCGGCAGGCCGGCGGCGGCATCCTGGTCGACAACCGGCCGATCAGCAGCCCGTACGTCATCCGCGCCGTCGGACCGCCCCGCGGCATGCAGGACCAGTTCGACCGCAGCACCGCACTGCAGCGGTTGCGGCTGCTGGAATCCGCCTACGGGGTCGGGGTCAACGTCAGCGTCGAGGACGACCTGACGGTGCCGGCCGCCACGGCGCGGGAGGTGAACTTCGCCACCGAGCTGGGGCGGTGACCCACCGCTCGGACGGATGACCGCACTGGACGACACGACCCCCACCAATGAACTGGAGATGATCGGACACCCATGATCGGAATCGCCGCACTCGTCGTCGGCATCGTGCTGGGCCTGGTGTTTCAACCCGACGTGCCCGTGTTGGTGCAGCCCTATCTGCCCATCGCGGTGGTCGCCGCGCTGGATGCGGTATTCGGCGGCCTGCGCGCCTATCTGGAGGGCATCTTCGACTCCAAGGTGTTCGTGGTGTCGTTCGTGTTCAACGTCCTGGTCGCCGCGCTGATCGTGTATCTCGGCGATCAACTCGGCGTCGGCACGCAGCTGTCCACCGCGATCATCGTCGTCCTCGGCATCCGCATCTTCGGCAACGCAGCCGCCCTGCGGCGCAGATTGTTCGGTGCGTGATGGCGGGCGGCCCGGCCACCGGCCCCCGAGACGAGGACCGCAAGGCGACCGCGGCCCCGGCCGCCGGGTCCGGACCCCGGCACGGGCGGCACGAGATGCCGTCCGGCGCCGGACCGTTCCCCGCCGGCCGCCGCGGTCAGCGGCTGCTGTTCGGTGCGCTCGCGGTGCTGCTGTGCCTGCTGCTCGGCGTGGCCATCGTCACCCAGGTGCGGCAGAACGAATCCGACGACGCGCTGCAGACCGCCCGGCCGGCCGATCTGCTGGTGTTGCTGGACTCGCTGCAGCAACGTGAGGCCGCGCTCAACACCGAGATCGCCGATCTGCAGCGCACGTTGGCCGCGCTGGAGGCGTCCGGCAGCAGCGACGAGGCCGCCATCGAGAACGCCCAGGAGCGGCTGGCTGCGCTGTCGATCATGATCGGCACGGTCGCCGCCACCGGGCCGGGCGTGATCCTCACCATCGACGACACCGCGCCCGGCGTGTCGCCCGAGACCATGCTCGACGTGATCAACGAACTGCGCAACGCCGGCGCGGAGGCCATCGAGATCCGGGGCGGCGGACCGGACGGGCCCGCCGCCCGCATCGGGGTGGACAGCTGGGTCGCCGGGGCGCCCGGCACGCTGATCGTCGACGACGTCACCCTCACACCGCCGTACGCGGTGTCGGCGATCGGCGATCCGCCGACCCTGGCCGCGGCGATGACCATCCCGGGCGGTGCGATGGACGCGGTGGAACGGGTGGGCGGCAGGATGCGGATCGAACAGGCCGAGCGGGTCGACGTGACCGCCTTGCGGCAACCGAAACCACGCCAATACGCTCAGCCTGTCAAATGAGCACCAAGGGTCAAGCCTGAGGAGTCACGTGAGCGACATTCCGTCCGACCTGTACTACACCTCCGAGCACGAGTGGGTGCGGCGCACCGGCGACGGCACCGCCCGGGTCGGCATCACCGATTACGCCCAGAACGCGCTGGGCGACGTGGTGTTCGTGCAACTGCCCGACGTCGGCGCCGAAATCACCGCGGGCGAGTCGTTCGGGGAGGTGGAGTCCACCAAGTCGGTGTCGGACCTGTTCGCCCCGGTCACCGCCAAAGTCGTTGCCGTGAACGACAATCTGGAGGCGAGCCCGGACCTGGTGAACTCCGACCCGTACGGGGAGGGTTGGCTCATCGACGTGCAGGCCGACCCGGACGAGCTCGGCGCGGCGCTGCAGAATCTGCTCACCGCAGATGGCTACCGTGCGGTCATCGACGAGTGAGATATTGCTAGGGTCTTGCCGTTCGGCTCGACTGACCGCCGCCGGACGGCCGCGCCACGGCCGATCCGGCAGTGGTGGACACAACGGCGTCCGCTGCGCGGTACGGTCGACGGAAGATGGAAGGCGGCTGGGAGCCTGCCAGGTATCGCCACAGCAGCCAGTGAGGAGCAGCGGGTGACGGATAAGGACAGTAGTTCGGGGCCGGACCAGACGTCCGACGAAGTCACGGTGGAGACCACATCGGTGTTCCGCGCGGACTTTCTCAGTGAGCTGGACGCCCCGGCCCAGGCCGGCACCGAGGGTGCGGTATCGGGTGTCGAGGGCCTGCCACCGGGTTCGGCGCTGCTCGTCGTCAAACGCGGACCCAACGCGGGTTCGCGATTCCTTCTCGACCAGCCGACCACCTCGGCCGGCCGGCACCCGGACAGCGACATCTTCCTCGACGACGTCACGGTCAGCCGTCGTCACGCCGAATTCCGGCTGGAGGGCGGCGAGTTCCAGGTCGTCGACGTCGGCAGCCTCAACGGCACCTACGTCAACCGGGAGCCGGTCGACTCGGCGGTCCTCGCCAATGGAGACGAAGTCCAGATCGGTAAGTTCCGGCTGGTGTTCCTCACCGGCCCCAAGAGCGAAGAAAGTGGTCCGGGCAGTTAGATGAGTGCACCCGACACCCCAGCGCTGACCGGGATGTCGATCGGAGCGGTCCTGGATCTGCTGCGACCGGAGTTCCCGGACGTGACCATCTCCAAGATCAGGTTCCTGGAGTCCGAGGGGCTGGTCACGCCCATGCGCACGGCGTCGGGATATCGGCGGTTCACCGCCTACGACTGTGCCCGGCTGCGGTTCATCCTGACCGCCCAGCGCGACCAGTACCTGCCGCTGAAGGTGATCAAGGCGCAACTCGACGCCATGCCCGACGGTGAGCTGCCGGAGCTGCCCTCGGTCTATCCGGTGCCGCGGCTGGTGTCGGCCGACGGTGCGTCCGGCGCCAACGCCGCCGGGGTGGCGCCCACCCAGGTCCGGCTCAGCCGGGAGGATCTGCTGGCCCGGTCCGGAGTGGACGAGTCGCTGCTGTCGGGTCTGGTGAAGGCCGGGGTGATCAAGCCCGGGCCGGGCGGGTTCTTCGACGAGCATTCGGTGGTCATCGCCCAGTGCGCCCGGGCGCTCGCCGAATACGGGGTGGAACCGCGCCACCTGCGGGCCTTCCGGTCCGCCGCCGACCGGCAGTCCGATCTGATCGCCCAGATCGCCGGCCCGTTGGTGAAGACCGACAAGGCCGGTGCCCGGGACCGGGCCGACGATCTGGCGCGGGAGGTCGCGGCCCTGGCCATCACCCTGCACACGGCTCTGATCAAATCGGCTGTGCGCGACGTTCTCGACCGCTGAGGATTAGACTCGATGACGACGGCTTTCAGCCGGAACGTCCGGTCTCGGAAGTGGTAGAACGGTCCGGTAGGGACACGTAGGGACACGACGGCACAGCGGTGCGGAGGGCAGACACAGATGGCTGAAGTTCGTGTGGTCGGCATTCGCGTGGAGCAGCCCCAAAACCAGCCGGTGTTGTTGCTGCGCGAGTCGAACGGTGATCGGTATCTGCCCATCTGGATCGGGCAGTCGGAGGCTGCCGCCATCGCGCTGGAACAGCAGGGGGTGGAGCCGGCCCGGCCGTTGACGCATGACCTGATCCGGGATGTGATTGCCGCGCTCGGTCATTCCCTGAAGGAAGTCCGCATCGTCGATCTGCAGGAGGGCACCTTCTACGCCGACCTGATCTTCGACCGCGACATCAAGGTGTCGGCGCGCCCCTCGGACTCGGTGGCGATCGCGCTGCGGGTCGGCGTGCCGATCTACGTCGAGGAGGCGGTGCTCGCCGAGGCGGGTCTGCTGATCCCCGACGAGAGCGACGAGGACCAGGCCGGCGCCGTCCGCGAGGACGAGGTGGAGAAGTTCAAGGAGTTCCTCGACAGCGTTTCGCCCGACGACTTCAAGGCGACCTGAGGTTACCCGCCGGTCAAGATCACAGAAGCGTTTCAACTGGACAAATCGGTTCAGACACGCGGCGTGGGTTTCTCGGAAGGGTCGTCCCGGCCGCCATACTTTGGGGGCCGCGGCGCTCGGGACGCCACTCCGGGACCCCGGCGGGAAGCGTATGCTCGACATATTCGGGCTTGTCCGGAAGAGCCGATGTAGCGGGTCGACGTGGGCTCTTCGACGGGCAGACCGATCGGCGAGAGGATTCGACAAAGTGGGCGACACGCCACGTCAAGAGCAGTTGGACCTGACCACCGACGGTTCGGCTCCTGCCGAAGGCGCGACGAACGCGCCGGCCGAACCGGTTCAGCCCGGACTGTTCCCTGACGACTCGGTGCCCGACGAACTGGTCGGCTACCGCGGGCCGAGCGCCTGCCAGATCGCCGGCATCACCTACCGTCAACTCGACTACTGGGCGCGCACCTCGCTGGTGGTGCCGTCGATCCGCAGCGCGGCCGGTTCCGGCAGCCAACGGCTGTACTCGTTCAAGGACATCCTCGTCCTCAAGATCGTCAAGCGGTTGCTCGACACCGGCATCTCCCTGCACAACATCCGGGTGGCCGTCGACCATCTGCGTCAGCGCGGCGTGCAGGATCTGGCGAACATCACCTTGTTCTCCGACGGCACCACGGTCTACGAGTGCACCTCCGCCGAGGAGGTGGTCGATCTGCTCCAGGGCGGGCAGGGCGTCTTCGGTATCGCGGTGTCCGGTGCGATGCGCGAACTGACCGGCGTGATCCGCGACTTCCCCAGCGAGCGGGCCGACGGCGGCGAGTCGATCGCCGCACCCGAGGACGAGCTCGCGTCCCGGCGCAAGCACCGCGATCGCAAGATCGGCTGATCGCTTCCCGCCGCACCGCGCCGCCCGGACCGGGCGGCGCTCTGGTCTGGGCGTCGGCGGTCCCATCCGCTCCCGTCTCCTCTGCCCCTCCGTCTTTGTCGCCGGTGCTGCGCGGCGAACGTGTATTCCACGCGGTCTGGAGACGGTTTCCCCGCATGGAATGCACGTTCGCCGTGTCGCGCTGCGTCGTTCGACGGGGTGGGCCCGGTAAACTCGACCCCGCATCGCAGTCCTGCGCGGGAGAGATCCGTGGCCGCCAGCCACGGACGCCGAAGGAGCAACACCTCTCCGTCAACCTCTCAGGCACCCCGGACCGCGCCGGAGCACGATGCCTCTGGAAAGCGGTGAGCAGAGCTCACCCGCCCATGGGGAAAGGCGGCCGAACCGCCGAATCTCTCAGGCGCCCGGTACGGGTGGACGACAGAGGGAGAGGAACCGTTAGCGGTATCCGGCCGCTTCGGCTCATCTCGTGCCCAGGGGAGGCTGTTCGTGTCCGACCACCACTCACCGTTCGTCGACCGGCACATCGGCCCGGACGCCGACGCCGTCGCCACCATGCTGCACACCATCGGCGTGGACTCACTCGACGAGCTCGCCCGCAAGGCGCTGCCCGGCAACATCCTCGACTCGCTGGCCGGCGACGGACTGGCGCCCGGCCTGCAGGAGCTGCCGCCGCCGCTGTCCGAGGATGAGGCGCTCGCAGAACTGCGGGCGCTGGCGGACACCAACACCGTGGCGGTGTCGATGATCGGGCAGGGCTACTACGACACGCTCACCCCGGCGGTGTTGCGCCGCAACATCATCGAGAACCCGGCCTGGTACACCGCCTACACCCCGTATCAACCCGAGATCAGCCAGGGCCGACTGGAGGCTCTGCTGAACTTCCAGACCATGGTCAGCGACCTGACCGGGCTGGAGGTGGCCAACGCCTCGATGCTCGACGAGGGCACTGCCGCCGCGGAGGCCATGACGCTGATGCACCGCGCCACCAAGGCGGGGTCACACCGGCTGGCGGTCGACGCCGACGTGTACCGGCAGACCGCGGCGGTGCTGGCCACCCGCGCCCGCCCGCTGGGCATCGAGATCGTTACCGCCGACCTGCGTCAGGGGCTGCCGGACGGGGAGTTCTTCGGGGTGATCGCCCAGCTGCCCGGCGCCGGCGGCGCGGTGGTGGACTGGTCCGAGCTGATCCGCCAGGCCCACGACCGCGGCGCGATGGTGGCGATCGGGGCCGATCTGCTGGCGCTGACCCTGCTCACCCCGCCCGGCGAGATCGGCGCCGACGTCGCGTTCGGCACCACCCAGCGCTTCGGGGTGCCGATGGGTTTCGGCGGCCCGCACGCCGGCTATCTGGCGGTGCGCAGCAAGCAGGCCCGGCAGCTGCCCGGCCGGCTGGTGGGGGTGTCCAAGGACGCCGACGGCGCACCCGCCTACCGGCTGGCGCTGCAGACCCGGGAGCAGCACATCCGCCGCGACCGGGCGACCAGCAACATCTGCACCGCCCAGGTGTTGTTGGCGGTGCTGGCCGCGATGTACGCCAGCTACCACGGCGCCGACGGGCTGACCGCGATCGCGCGGCGGGTGCACGACCACGCCCGGCGGTTGGCGGCCGGTCTGACCGCCGCGGGGGTGCAGGTGGTGCACGACCGGTTCTTCGACACCGTGCTGGCCCGGGTGCCCGGACGCGCCGAGCAGATCCGCGCCGCGGCCAAGGAACGGGGAATCAACCTCTGGCTGGTCGACGCCGACCACGTGTCGGTGTCCTGCGATGAGGCCACCCGCCCGGAGCATGTGACCGAGGTGCTGGCGGCGTTCGGCGCCACCCCGGTCGACGAACCGTTCACCGGGCCAGACATCGCCACCCGGACCACGCCGTTCCTCACCCATCCCGCGTTCACCCGGTACCGCACCGAGACCGAGATGATGCGGTATCTGCGGTCGCTGGCCGACAAGGACATCGCCCTGGACCGGTCGATGATCCCGCTCGGCTCGTGCACGATGAAACTCAATGCGGCCGCCGAGATGGAGCCCATCACCTGGCCGGAGTTCACCAGGCTGCACCCGTTCGCTCCGAAGGAGGACACCCCCGGCATCCGCCGGCTGATCGCGGACCTCGAACAGTGGCTGGCCCACATCACCGGGTACGCCGCCGTCTCGCTGCAACCCAACGCCGGTTCGCAGGGCGAGTACGCCGGGCTGCTGGCGATCCAGGCCTACCACGCCGAGCGCGGCGAACCCCAGCGGGACGTGTGCCTGATCCCGTCCAGTGCGCACGGCACCAACGCCGCCTCCGCGGCGCTCGCCGGGATGCGGGTCGTGGTGGTGGGCTGTCGGCCCAACGGTGACGTGGACCTCGACGATCTGCGCGTCAAGATCGCCGAGCACTCCGACCGGTTGGCGGCGCTGATGATCACCTACCCGTCCACCCACGGGGTGTACGAACACGATGTGGCCGAGATCTGCGCGGCGGTGCACGACGCCGGCGGTCAGGTGTACGTCGACGGCGCCAACCTCAACGCGCTGGTCGGGCTGGCCCGGCCGGGCCGGTTCGGCGGCGACGTCAGCCACCTGAACCTGCACAAGACGTTCTGCATCCCGCACGGCGGCGGCGGTCCCGGTGTCGGGCCGGTGGCGGTCGGCGCGCATCTGGCGAAGTACCTGCCCGGCCACCCGCTGGCCGACGAACTCGGCGACACGCTGACGGTGTCGGCCGCGCCGTACGGCTCGGCGTCGATCCTGCCGATCACCTGGATGTACATCCGGATGATGGGCGCGCAGGGCCTGCGGGCGGCGACCCTGACCGCGATCGCCTCGGCCAACTACATCGCCCGGCGGCTCGACGAGTACTTCCCGGTGCTCTACACCGGCGAGAACGGCATGGTCGCCCACGAGTGCATTCTGGATCTGCGGCCGCTCACCAAGGCGACCGGCGTCACCGTCGACGATGTGGCGAAACGGCTCGCCGACTTCGGCTTCCACGCCCCGACCATGAGTTTCCCGGTGGCCGGCACGCTGATGGTGGAGCCCACCGAGAGTGAGAGCCTCGCCGAGATCGACGCGTTCTGCGAGGCCATGATCGCCATCCGCCGCGAGATCGACCGGGTCGGGTCGGGCGAGTGGCCGGTCGACGACAATCCGCTGCGCAACGCCCCACACACCGCCGAGTGCCTGATCGCGGGGGAGTGGAACCACCCCTACACCCGCGAGCAGGCGGCGTATCCGCTGGGCACCGGGTTCCGGCCGAAGGTGTGGCCGCCGGTGCGCCGGATCGACGGCGCCTACGGGGACCGCAACCTGGTGTGCTCCTGCCCGCCGATCGAGGCGTATGCCTGACACCCGGATGCCTGACATCCGGTCGCCTGAAACCCGGTGCGGCACCGGGCCGGGCGGCTAACCTCGGACCGATGTTGCCTGCGACGGTGGCCCCGGTGGCGCGCCGAGGGCCGGTGGATCCGCACGGGGCGTCGGGTCGGTGTTCGTCCGGTCGGCGTCGGGCCGCGGTTCACCGGTGGTGCTGCTGCACGGGTATCCGTCGAGCTCGTACGACTATCGCGCGGTGCTGCCGGAACTGGGCGACCGGGGTTGGGTGACGTTCGACTTTCTGGGTTTCGGCCTGTCGGACAAACCCCGTCCGCACCGCTACAGCCTGTTCGAGCAGGCCGATCTGGTGCAGACGGTGGTGCGCTCCGTCACCGATGAGCCGGTGCTGCTGATCGCGCACGACATGGGCACGTCGGTGGCCACCGAGCTGATGGCCCGGGACCTCCGGGGGCAGTTGCCGTTTCGGCTGCAGCGGGTGGTGCTGAGCAACGGCAGCGTGCTGCTGGACCGGGCCAGCCTGCGGCCGATCCAGAAGGTGCTGCGCGGCCGGTTCGGGCCGGTGGTGTCCCAGCTGGTCAACGAACCGATGTTCATCCGCGGGCTGGGCAAGGTGTTCAGCAAGCAGCGTCCGCTCAGCGCCGCGGAAGGAGCGGCGCAGTGGGCGCTGATGTCCTACCACGACGGCCACCGCATCATGCATCTGCTGACGGCGTACCTCAACGAACGGGTGCGCTACGCCGACCGCTGGCACGGGGCGGTGGCCGACTGGCCCAAACCACTCGGGCTGCTGTGGGGGACCGACGATCCGGTGGCGACCACCGATGTGCTGGCCGGGCTGCGGGAACTGCGCCCGGACGCCGAGGTGATCGAACTGGCCGGGGTGGGTCACTACCCCCAGATCGAGGTGCCGGAGGTGTTCGCGCGCGCCGCCCTGGAGTTGCTCGGGCTCAACCGAACAATCGGGTGATCGTGGCGGCCAACTCCGGGGTGTCCGACGTGGGCAGGTTCACGTAGGTCCCGCCGGTTGCCTCGGCCACCGCCTGCCAGGTGGGCACGTCGGAGTCCTCGCCGAAGTCGATGATGTTCACCGCGATCGGGCGCTGCGGATCGAACGTCTGCCGGAGGAACTGCTGCAGACCCGGCCCGTCCAGGGTCCGGTCGGTGTGCGGGCCACCGGTGATCACCAGCACCGAATTGGGTTGGCCGTCCTGATAGTTCGCGGTCGCGTCGGTGTAGACCAGCCGCAGCGTGGTGAACGACACGGTGCCGCCGGCGGTCGAGGACTGCGCGTCGAGCACCGAGGTGAGCGCGTCCGCGCGGGGCCGGCCGTCGACCGGCTCGGACAACGGGCCCACCGTCATCTCGGAGCGGCCCGCCACCCCGTCGAAGGTCCACAGTCCGACCGCCGCCGACGGCGGCAGCGCCGGCACCCGGTCGATCAACGCGTTGACCGCATTGCCCATCCGGGTGTTGGAGCCCTCGACCTCGGTCATCGAGCGGTCCAGCATGATGGTGACCGCCGCACCCGCCTGCGGCGACGTCACCGCCTCGGCCAGCGTGACCCGTATCTCGTCGTCCTCCAGGGACAACGGTGTCGACACCGCCGCGAAGTCCACCACAGCGCTGTCCGGCGGGCCGGCCGCGTCGGTGCGGAAGCCGGCGGCGGCCAGTTCGCCGAGCTGCTCGGGGCGCCGCAGGAACCGGACGAACTCGCTGGCCGCGGCGCGCTGATCCTGCTCCAGCCAGTCGCCGCTGAGCAGCACCGTCGGATAGTCGGCGACGGCGGTGGGCCCGTCCGGCCGGAACGCGGCCACCGTCTGCGCCGGATCGGACAGCGAGGTGCTGCGCTGATAGAGCTGCTGTTCGGTGCTGGCGACCGCGTGCACCGGCGCGGATCGCGGATCACCGCTGTCGACCAGCGCGTCGAACGCGGTCGACCAGGTGTCGTCGGACAGCTCCGGCTGACCCGCGAGCAGCGCGTTGACCGCGCCCAACCCGCCGGTGGCCGGTGCGCCGTCCGGTGCCGAGGCGGCCGCCACCGACTCCGCCACCAGGCCGGACGCGTCGGCGCCGCCGCTGCGCGGCAGGGCCAGCTTGAGCGAGCCCCAGCCGGTCAGCCCGAGGTCGTCCAGCGCGGTGGGGTTGCGCTGCAGGTCCGGCAGAGCCGACCAGTCCCGCTGGCCGAGCGCGGATTTCAGTTCGGGGCGCACCGCCAACAGCACGGGGGAGGTCACCAGGGAGCGGCTGTCGTCGATGGTCTGCGGTCCGGCCGCCGCCTCCAATCGGGCCGCGGAGAGCGAACTGGCCGGAATCCACACCGCCGGCCGGTCGCCGAGATCGGCCGGCCACTGGCTGCCGAGCCCGTCGATGACCGCGTCGGGTTCGGCCGAGCGGACCGACACCTTCACACATTTGTCGCCGACCTGGCTTGCGGTGTCGTTGTAGCGGTCGGCCAGCGTCCGGGTGTGGTCGCTGATCGACGGGTCCGCCAGGACCGAGATGTTCAGATCGCCGGCCACGCAGCGGGCCGCCGCGGCGCCGCTGCGGTTCGACAGCGCATCCCCGAAGAACTGCCACCCGATGAAGCCGGCGACCAGAATCACCACCCCGACCAGCGCGGCGATCACCCCCGGGCTCACGCCGCGCGGGCGGCTGTCCACCGCCCGATGACTGCCGGTCCACTCGCCGGTGTCCGGATCGAACACCCGGCGTCGCCCGGCCGTCGGCGTCTCGGCGGGCTCCTCGTCCGACGAGTCCTCCCCGTAGGAGTCGTCCCCGAACGCGTCGTCCCCGAACGCGTCGTCCCCATAGGAGTCGTCCCCATAGGAGTCGTCCCCGTACGCCGGTTCGTCACCGTATTCGCCGAAATCGGGCTGGTCGGCCTCCCAGTCGCGGAATCCGCGTCCGGGCGAGACCTCGCCGCCGTACCCCGGCTCAGCCCCGCCGTAGCCCGTGTCGGCATAACCCCCGTCACCGGGGGCGTCGCCGTAGCCGGGTGAATCAGGCGGGAAGTCCGGTTCGAAGTCGTCCGGCGAGAAGTGCCGACCGCCCCGGTCGCCCGGACGTTCCTCGGGCCGGCCGCTGAACGGGAACCGGAACCGCTCGGTGGCCGAATCGTCGCCGGTCGGTTCGTCGTCCGGATCGGGTAACCGGTGTCTACCCATCGCAGCTCCCGACGTTCAGCGAGCTGATCGGCAGTGACCTGAACATGGTCGGATCGTCACCCCACCTTCGGCGGTCTAACCGCCGAACCGCTCTTTGAACTCGCGGCGACGCCGGTGCAGGATCGGCTCGGTGTATCCGTTGGGCTGGCTGGTCCCGGACAGGATCAGTTCCTCGGCGGCCAGGAACGCGATGCTGGCCTCGGGGTCGGGAGCCATCGGCCGGTACTTCGGGTCGCCCTCGTTCTGCTTGTCGACGACGGCCGCCATCCGGCGCAGGCTGGCCTTGACGTCCTCCTCGGTGATGACGCCGTGCCGCAGCCAGTTGGCCAGCAGCTGGCTCGAGATGCGCAGCGTGGCACGGTCTTCCATCAACGCGACGTTGTGGATGTCCGGCACCTTCGACGAGCCGACGCCCTGGTCGATCCAGCGCACCACGTAGCCGAGGATCGACTGGCAGTTGTTGTCGACCTCCTCGCGGATCTCCTCCGGCGCCCATGCCAGATCCTTGGCCAACGGGATGGTGAGCAGCTGGTCGACGGTGGCCCGCCGCTTACCGGCCAGCTCCTTCTGCACCGCCTGCACGTCGACCTGGTGGTAGTGGATGGCGTGCAGGGTGGCGGCGGTCGGTGACGGCACCCACGCGGTGCTGGCGCCGGCGCGGGGATGGGCGATCTTCTGCTCGACCATGTCGGCCATCAGATCGGTCATCGTCCACATGCCCTTGCCGATCTGCGCGCGGCCGACGAACCCGGTCGCCAGGCCGACGTCGACGTTGTTGTCCTCGTAGCCGAGGATCCACGGCTGGGTCTTCATCGCGCCCTTGCGGACCATCGGCCCGGCCTCCATCGAGGTGTGGATCTCGTCGCCGGTGCGGTCCAGGAAGCCGGTGTTGATGAACACCACCCGTTCGGAGGCTGCCTTGATGCAGGCCTTGAGGTTGAGGGTGGTGCGGCGCTCCTCGTCCATGATGCCGACCTTGAGGGTGTTGCGGGGCAGGCCCAGCACATCCTCGACCCGGCCGAACAGGTCGACGGTGAACGCCACCTCGTCGGGGCCGTGCATCTTGGGTTTGACGATGTAGATCGACCCGGTGCGGCTGTTCTGGAACGGCCCGTTCTCACCGCCGCTGCGCAGCCCGTGCAGCGCGCACAGGGTGGTGAACAGCGCGTCCTGGATGCCCTCGTACACCTCGGTCTCTTCGCCGTCCGCCCCGACCGTGACGATGGCGTCGTTGGTCATCAGGTGGCCGACGTTGCGGACGAACAGCAGGCTGCGGCCCGGCAGGGTGAACTCGCCCGCGCCGTCGGGGGTGCGGTAGGTGCGGTCCTCGTTGAGCACCCGGGTGAAGGTCCGACCGTCCTTGGTGACCTCCGCCGACAGGTCGCCGCGCATCAGGCCCAGCCAGTTGCGGTAGGCGGCGGTCTTGTCGTCGGCGTCGACGGCGGCCACCGCATCCTCGAAGTCGATGATCGTGGTCACCGCCGACTCCAGCACCACGTCCTTGATGCCGGCCGCATCGGTCTTGCCGACGGGGGAGTCCGGGTCGACGAGGATCTCGATGTGCAGGCCGTGGTTGCGCAGCAGCACCGACCACTGCGGGGCGCCGAGCTCGCCGGTGTAGCCGACGAACTGCTCCGGATCGGCCAGCCCGGTGGTGCGGTCCGCATCGAGGGCGGCGACGAGCCGGCCGTCCTCGATGCGCAGGCCGGTGATGTCGGCCCAGCCGCCGTCGGCCAGCGGAACCGCCTCGTCGAGGAACCCGCGGGCGTAGGCGATCACCTTGCTCCCGCGCACCGGGTTGTATCCGCCGTCCGGGCCGGTCTGTCCGGCGCCGTCGGTCTCCGGGATCACATCGGTGCCGTAGAGCGCGTCATACAGCGACCCCCACCGGGCGTTGGCGGCGTTGAGCGCGAACCGCGCGTTGGTGACCGGGACCACCAGCTGCGGCCCCGCCGTGGTGGTGATCTCGTCGTCGACGTTGGCCGTCGTGATGGTGAAGTCTTCGGGTTCCGGCAGCAGATAACCGATCTCGGTGAGGAACTCCTTGTACGCCGCCTGGTCGATCGGCTCGATGACCCGCTGGCGGTGCCACTTGTCGATGCGCGCCTGCAGCTCGTCGCGGTGGGCCAACAGCTCCCGGTTCCGCGGGGTCAGGTCGGCGACGGTCTTGTCCACCCCGGACCAGAACCGGTCCGCGTCGATGCCGGTGCCGGGCAGGGCCTCATTGTTGATGAAGTCGTACAGGACCCGGGCCACGCGCAGATTTCCCACCGTCACGCGTTCGGTCATTACTTCCTCCTCCACTCCGCCACCCGCGCGTGGCTACATGTTCGACGGTATTAGGCCGACCACCACGTCGTCCCAGCTTACCCACCAGTAACGAGGGGTCAGCGCGCGCACACCGTCGAGTCGGCCGCAGCGGCCAGCAACGCCTCGCACCGGTCGAGCAACACACTGCGCAGCGGTGCCGCCCGGCGAGCGATCTCCTGCTGACCGCGCACATACTCGGCGCGGCCGGCCGGGGTCTCGATCGCCACCGGCTGGAATCCGAAGGACCGCAGGTCATACGGGCTGGCGCGCATGTCCAGTGCGCGCGCCCGGGCACTCAACCGCAGACAGTCCAGCACCAGTTCCGACGGCACCAGCGGCCCGAGTTTATAGGCCCACTTGTACAGGTCCATCGCCGCGTGCAGGCAGCCGGGCTGTTCGTGGTCGCGCTGGGTGTCGCGGCTGAGCCGGGCGTTGCGCCGGGCCGCCGCCGGGGTGAAGAACCGGTAGGCGTCGTAGTGGGTGCAGCGCAACGGCAGCGCCTCCACCACCGCATCGGTGCCCGCGGGGCCGAGCCGCAACGGCACGTCGGCGTGGCGGATCGTGCGCGTCCGGTACACCATGGCCCACTCGTGCAGCCCGAAGCAGTTCAGCTGCGGCGGCCGGTCGGCGGTGGCGCGCAGCAGGTCGGCGATGAACCGGACGGTGTCGATCCGGGCGGCCAGGTATTCGGCGCCGACGGTGACCCCGCCGCGGTGTGCGGTGTAGCCGGGCCGGTCCAGGAACCGCCGGGCCCCGGCACCGCCGAGCACCACGCCGTACCCGGGATGCCAGCGCCGCAGCTGCCGGGGTCTGAGGCTGTAGTAGGTGAACAGGAAGTCCCACACCGGGTGCGGCCGGCCGGTGCGGCCGCGGTGCGGATGGGCCCGCAGGAACTCCTCGACCCGGGCGTGATGGCGGTGTTCGCGGGCCGACCACTCCGGTTCGCTCAGCTCGGACGCGCACAGATCAGACACGGTGGGTTCCGTCGCGTACGGTTCCGACCAGGTCCTCGACCAGGTCCTCCAGCGCCACCATCGCGGTGACCCTGCCGTCGGTGGTCACCAGCGCCAGATGGCTGTTGTTGCGCCGCATCCGCGACAGCGCCTCGGGGAGCGGCAACGAGGCCGGCAGCGCCGGCAGCGGCCGCACCATCGACAGGTCCAGCACGGTCTCGGGGTCGTCGGCGAACGGCAGCACATCCTTGATGTGCAGATAGCCGAGGAACTCGCCGGACGGCGCGGTGACCGGGAACCGCGAATAGCCGGTGGCCTTGAGGGCCTGTTCGACCGCCCCGACGGTCGGCCCCCGGCCGGGCCCGGCGACCGGCACGGTGCGGATCTGGTCCAGCGGCATCGCGACGTCGTTGACGACCCGGGTGCGGATCTGCAGGGCGCGGGTCAGCCGGCTGTGTTCCTCGGGGTCGAGCAGACCCTCGGACACCGATTCGGCGATCATCTCCGACAGTTCGACGGTGGACACCGTCACATCGAGTTCATCGCGGGGCTGCACCCGGAACGCCCGCAGGGTCGCGTTGGCGCACCAGTTGTAGAAGGCGATCAGCGGGCGCACCGCACGCATGTAGACCAGGAAGGTCGGGACGAGCAGCATCGCGCTCTTCTCCGGGCCGGCGATCGCGATGTTCTTCGGCACCATCTCGCCGAGCAGCACGTGCAGGATCACCACGATGCTCAACGCCACCACGAACGACACCGAGTGCAGCACCGCGTCGGGTACCCCGAGCAGGTCGAACGGCTTCTCCAGCAGGTGCGCGACCGCCGGTTCGCCGATACGGCCCAACAGGATCGAACAGATCGTGATGCCCAGCTGCGATCCGGCCAGCATCAACGACAGCTGCTCACCGGCGCGGATGACCGTGACGGCGCTCTTCTTGCCCTGCTCCGCCAGCGCCTCCAGCCGGTCCCGGCGGGCCGAGATCAGGGAGAACTCGGCGGCCACGAAGAAGGCGTTCGCCCCCAGCAGCAGAACGGTCAGCAACACCCCGAACAGATCGCCCATCAGCGCTGCACCCCGGCTTTCGGGCCGCCGTTGCCGCGCCCCAGTTCGACCAGCTCCAGCAGGTCGATGCGGCGGCCCTCCATCTGGACGACGGTGGCCAGCCACCGCACCGGATCCTCCATCGGGCCGTCCGGTTCGAAGGCGGTCAGCTCGACGGCCTCGCCGGCCTCGGGGATGTGGCCGAGCTCCTGCAGCACCAGCCCGCCGATCGTCTCGTAATCGCCTTCGGGCGGACGGAACCCGGTCTGATCGGCGACCTCGTCGATGCGCAGCAGTCCGGACACCTGCCAGCCGTGCGGTGCGCGCACCACCGCCGGGGTGGCGTCGTCGTGTTCGTCGCGCACATCACCGACGAGTTCCTCGATCATGTCCTCGACGGTGACCATGCCGGCGGTGCCGCCGTACTCGTCGACCACCAGCGCGGTCTGCAGACCGTTGCCGCGCAGCTGGGTCATCAGCGCGTCACCGTCCAGCGTCGAGGGCACCTTGATCACCGGCACCGCCAACCGCGCCAGCCGGGTGGTGGCGCGCTGATCGTGCGGCACCTCGAAGACCTGTTTGACGTGCACCATCCCGACGGTCTCGTCGAGGTCGCCGCGGGTGATCGGGAACCGGGAGAACCCGGTCTCGTCGGCCACCCGGATCAGGTCGGCCACGGTGTCGTCGGCATCGAGCGCCTCGATCTTGGACCGCGGGGTCATCAGCTCCTCGGCGGTGCGGTCGCCGAACTGCAGGGACCGGTCGACCAGTCGCGCGGTGACCGGGTCCAGCGATCCGCTCTGGGCCGAATTGCGCACCAGGGACACCAGTTCCTGGGCGGAGCGGGCCGAGCGCAGCTCCTCGGCAGGTTCGATGCCGAGCCGCCGCAGAATCCAGTTCGCGGTGCCGTTGGTCACCCGGATCAGCGGGGTGACCAGCGCGGAGAACACCACCTGCAGTGGCGCGGACCAGCGCGCGGTCTCCACCGGGCGGGCCACGGCCAGGTTCTTGGGCACCAGCTCGCCGAACACCATCGACAGCGAGGTGGCGATCGACACGGCGAGGAACAGCGACAGCCCACCGGCGAGCCGGTCGGGCACGCCGACCGCGTCGATCGCGGGCTGCAGCAGCCGGGCGACCACGGGTTCGGCCAGGTAACCGGTGGCCAGTGTGGTGATCGAGATGCCGACCTGCGCGCCGGACAGCTGGAACGACAGGGTCCGGTGCGCCCGCCGCACCATCTGATCTCGCCGGTCACCGGAGCGGGCGTTGGCCTCGACGGTGCTGCGTTCCAGCGCGGTCAGGGAGAATTCGGCGGCGACGAACGCGGCGGTGCCCGCAGTCAGCAGCAGGATCGCCAGGATCGACAGCGCGACCGAGACGCTGCTCATCGGATCCTCGGCGGGGCGCCGGGCGCAATGCCCGGCGATATAGAAAGAGGTTCGGCCTCTGCGGGATCGGTGGCGACGGAGTCGGCGGCCCCGGGACTGGACGGATCACCCGACGAGCGCTCGGCACCGGACGCTACGGCGGGGGAGGAAACCTCCGCTGGCGCCTGCGGCACAACTTCCCTTTCGTTCGCTCCACTGCAGCATCCACGGACGGATGGCTGCGTGATGGGTAACCATCCTAGCGAACGATGCCCGGCCGGTGGCCCACGCACCCGGAGACGGCGGGGATGACGGCGGGGGATGTTATTTAGCCTCACCTCAGTCCGGTGGTACGTTCAACCCCAGTTCGGTCTCGATGTCGCGGGCGTGGTCGGCCCGCTCGGCTTGCTGGAGGACACGGCGTGAGGACAATTTTCAATCGGGCCGGGTTCAATCGACGGGGGTTCAACCGACGGGGGTTCAACCGGATCGCCGTGCTGCTCACCGCCGCGGCGACCGCGCTGGCGCTCGGGGCCTGCGGCTCCGCGCCGGAGTCCGACACCGATGGGCAGACCACCGCGGAGGCCGCCGGCGAGAAGCTGGTGGTCTACTCCGGGCGCAACGAGCAACTGGTGGCGCCGCTGATCGAGCGGTTCAGCACCGACACCGGCATCGAGGTCGACGTGCGTTACGCCGGTTCCGGTGAACTGGCCGCCCAGCTGATCACCGAGGGGGACCGGTCGCCGGCCGATGTGTTCTTGTCCCAGGACGCCGGTGCGCTGGGCGCGGTGACCGAGGCCGGGCTGTTCACCCCGATCGACCCGGAGACCCTGGCGAAGGTGCCGGCGCACTTCTCGGCCGCCGACGGCACCTGGCTCGGCGTGTCCGGCCGGGCCCGGGTCGTGGTGTACAACCCCGACCTGGCCCCGGAGCCGCCCGACACCATCGACGGCCTGCTCGACCCGCAGTGGGCCGGCGGCAAGATCGGCTTCGCGCCGAGCAACGCGTCCTGGCAGTCGTTCGTCACCGGGCTGCGGGTACTGCGCGGTGAGGACGGGGCGCGGCAGTGGCTGGAGGCGTTTAAGGCCCAGGAACCGCAGGCCTATGAGAACAACGTCGCGGTGCGCGATGCGGTGGATGCCGGCCAGATTCCGCTCGGCCTGGTGAACCACTACTACCTCTACGAGCTGATCAAGGCCAAGGGCGCCGACGCGGTGGTCGCCGAGAACCAGTACATGGCTCCCGGCGATCCGGGTGGGCTGATCAACGTCGCAGGTGTCGGGGTGCTCAAGACCGCTTCCAATCCCGAAGCCGCGCAACGGTTCGCGGCCTACCTGGTGGAGAAGAACGCCCAGAAGTACTTCGCCGAGGAGACCTCGGAGTACCCGCTGATCGACGGCGTGCCGGCCGGGCCGGAGATGCCGCCGCTGGCCGATCTGCAACCGCCCGAGGTCGACCTGTCGCAGCTCAGTGACCTGGAGGCCACCCAGGAACTGCTGGTCGAGACCGGGCTGCTGACGAACTGATGCGGTGCTGCTAGCCGCGCGGCCCCGGCGCCGCACCCCGATCCTGTTGCTGATGCCGGCGGCCGCGGTGGTGATCGCCACCCTGCTGCCGCTGGTCTATCTGGTGCAGCGGGCGCTGGAGCGGGGCTGGGCGTTCGTGCTGCACGAACTGGCCCAGCCGCGCACCGCCGCGCTGATCGGGCGGTCCCTGCTGCTGGTGGTGGTGGTCACCGCGGCGTGTGTGGTGCTCGGGGTCGGATTCGCCGTCCTGGTCAACCGCACCGATCTGGTCGCCCGGCGCGTGCTGGCGGTGGCGCTCACCCTGCCGTTGGCGATTCCCAGCTATCTGCTGGCCTTCCTGTGGGTGTCGCTGGTCCCGACGATCAGCGGCTTCTGGGGCTCGACGCTGGTGCTGGTGCTGGTCAGCTATCCGCTGGTGATGCTGACCACGATGGCGGCGCTGTCGCGGGTGGACCCGGCCCAGGAGGAGGTGGCCCGGTCGCTGGGGCTGGGCGGCTGGCGGGTGCTGTTCCGGGTGACGCTGCGCCAGTCGCGGGCGGCGATCACGGCCGGCGCGCTGCTGGTGGCGCTGTATGTGCTCAGCGATTTCGGGGCGGTGGCGGCCATGCGCTACGAGGCGTTCACCTGGGTGATCTACGGCGCCTACCGGTCGGGGTTCAATCCGTCCCGCGCCGCGGTGCTGGCCCTGGTTCTGCTGGTGTTCGCGGTGGTGCTGGTGCTGGCCGAGGCCAGGGCGCGGGGGCGGGCCGCGGCCTCCCGGGTCGGGGGTGGCACCCCGCGGCCGGCGCCGGTGAACCGGCTGGGGCGGTGGCAGCCGGTCGCCTGGGTGCCGCCGGTGGTGGTCCTGGGGGCCGCGCTGGTGGCGCCCGCCGTCGAGCTGGGCCACTGGCTGGTCGCGGTCGGAAGCCGCTGGGACAGCGCCGAACTGCTGTCCGCCCTGGGGTCGACGGTGTGGTTGTCGGTGGCCGCGGCGGTGGCGTGCACGGTGGCGGCGCTGCCGCTGGGGGTGCTGGCGGCCCGGTACCGGTCCAGGCTGACCCGCGTGCTCGAGGGCGCCACCTACCTGGCCCACGGTCTGCCGGCCGTGGTGGTCGGTATCGCGATGGTGTCGGTCGGGGTGCTGCTGTTGCGGCCGCTGTATCAACAGGCCCCGCTGCTGATCCTGGCCTATGTGGTGCTGATGGTGCCGCTGGCGATCGGCTCGGTGCGGTCGGCGGTGGAGGCCGCCCCGATCCGGCTCGAGGAGGTCGCGCGGTCATTGGGCCGCCCGCCGCTGCGGGCGTTCGTCTCGACCACCGCGCGCGGGGCCGCCCCGGGGATCGCCGCCGGCGCCGCCCTGGTGATGCTCACCTGTATGAAGGAGTTACCGGTGACCCTGCTGTTGCATCCCACCGGCACCAACACCCTGGCCACCCGGTTGTGGGGGTACAGCTCGGTCAGCGACTACGCGGCGGCGGCCCCGTACGCGGCCGCATTGGTGGTGTTCGCGGCGGTGCCGACGGCGGTGCTGGGTATCTGGACTGCCAACATCGGACGAGGGCGCAGTGATTGACCCGTGAAGAAGACGACGAAGCAGTGATCAAGACGATGAAGACCAAGCCGGCCGACACCTCGGGCGCCGGCCCGGCCGTCTCGAACCCGGCCGTCTCGAACCCGGACGTGTCGGCCCCGCAACTCCGGGGCGCCGATGTCGAGGTGCAGGGCCTGCACAAATCGTTCGGCGCCAAGGCGGTGCTGCGCGGTGTCGATCTGACGGTGTCGGCCGGCACGTTGACCGCGGTGCTGGGACCGTCGGGGTGTGGGAAGACCACGTTGTTGCGGATCCTCGCCGGCTTCGACGATCCGGACGCCGGCACGGTGCGGATCGGCGGTCACACCCTGGCCGGCGGGGGCGCCCCGGTCCCGGCCCACCGCCGCCGGGTCGGGCTGATGCCTCAGGAGGGGGCGTTGTTCCCCCATCTGAGCGTGGCCGAGAACATCGCGTTCGGTCTGCGGCGCACCCGGCGCGCCGGGCGTGCCGACACGGTGCGGTACTGGCTGGAGGTCGTCGGTCTGGAGGGTGCGGCCGAGGCCCGCCCGCACGAACTGTCCGGCGGTCAGCAGCAGCGGGTGGCGCTGGCCCGGGCGCTGGCGGCCGAACCGCGGGTGCTGTTGCTCGACGAACCGTTCGTGGCGCTCGACGCCGGGCTGCGGGTCCGGGTCCGAGAGGAGATCGCCGCGATCCTGCGCGCGGCGGGCACCACCGCGGTGCTGGTCACCCACGACCAGTCCGAGGCGCTGTCGCTGGCCGATTCGGTGGTGCTGCTCATGGACGGCCGGCTCGCCCAGGTCGGGGCGCCCGCCGACATCTACGAACGACCGGCGACTCCGGCTGCCGCGCGGTTCGTCGGCGCCACGGTGGAGTTGCCGGGACAGGCCCGCGACGGTGTGGTGCACACCGCGCTGGGATCTCATCCGGCTCGGCTGCCGGTGCCGGACGGCCCGGTTGTGGTGGTGCTGCGGCCGGAGGAGCTGCGGCTGGAAAGGTCCCGCGACGGCGTGCCGGCCGCGGCGGTGCAGAGCGTGCGGTTCTACGGTCCGCAGTCGGCGGTGCAGGTGCGCCTCGCCGACGACACCGTGGTCACCGTGCTCACCGCCGGCGACGCCGGGGTGAGCGTGGGGGAGCCGGTGGGGGTGCGGGTGGACGGATCGGTGCTGGCCTATCCGGCACCCGGACGGCCGCCGGCCCGCTCATAGGCCGGCCACCGGACGGATCCGGGCCCGTCACCAACCCTCGGGCAACGGGTGCCCCTCGGCGAACCCGGCCTGCGACTGCACACCCAGCACCGCCTTCTCGTGGAGCTCGGGCAGGGTGGCGGCGCCCACGTAGGTGCAGGTGCTGCGCAGCCCGGCGGTGATGTGGTCGAGCAGATCCTCGACCCCGCCGCGGGACGGGTCGAGCCCCATCCGCGATGTGGAGATGCCTTCTTCGAACAACGCCTTGCGGGCACGGTCGAACGGGCTGTCGGCCGCGGTACGCGCGGTGACCGCTCGCTTCGAGGCCATCCCGTAGCTCTCCTTGTAGGGCCGGTCGTCCCGGTCGCGCATCAGGTCGCCCGGTGACTCGTAGGTGCCGGCGAACCAGGACCCGATCATCACGTTGGACGCGCCCGCGGCCAGCGCCAGCGCCACATCACGGGGATGGCGCACCCCGCCGTCGGCCCACACGTGCGCGCCGAGTTCCCGTGCCGCCGCGGCGCATTCGAGCACGGCGGAGAACTGCGGCCGGCCCACACCGGTCATCATCCGGGTGGTGCACATGGCGCCGGGGCCGACCCCGACCTTGACGATCGACGCGCCGGCCTCGATCAGGTCGCGGGTGCCCTCGGCGGACACCACATTGCCCGCCACCAGCGGCAGCCCGAGGCCCAGCGCCGCGACCGCGCGCACCGCCTCGACCATCCGGATCTGGTGGCCGTGCGCGGTGTCGATGACCAGCAGGTCGATCCCGGTGTCGGCCAACGCCTTCGCCTTCGCGGCGACATCGCCGTTGATGCCCACGGCGGCCGCCACCCGCAGCCGCCCCTGCGCATCGGTCGCGGGGGTGTAGATCTCGGCGCGCAGCGCTCCGCGCCGGGTCAGCACCCCGGCGAGGGTGCCGTCGGAGGCGGTCATCACCGCCAGATCGAACGGCTGGGCGTGTTCGATCAGGTCGAACACCTTGCGGGGTGCGGTGCCGACCGGTGCGCTGACGAACTCACCGACCGCCACCTCGCGGACCCGGGTGAACCGGTCCACGCCGACGCAGTTGTCCTCGGTGACCAGACCGACCGGACGGTTGTGCTCGTCGACGACCACCGCGGCGCCGTGTGCGCGTTTGTGGATCAACGCGATCGCATCCGAGACCGAGTCCTCGGGCCCGAGCGTCACCGGGGTGTCCACCACCAGATCGCGGCTCTTGACGAAGTCGACGGTGTGGCGCACCACCTCGATCGGCAGGTCCTGCGGCAACACCACCAGACCCCCGCGGCGGGCGACGGTCTCGGCCATCCGCCGCCCGGCCACCGCGGTCATGTTCGCGACCACGATCGGGATCGTGGTGCCCGAGCCGTCGACCGTGGACAGGTCGACATCGAGCCGCGACGCCAGGTCCGAACGTCCCGGCATGATGAAGACGTCGTCGTAGGTCAGGTCATAGGGCGGCCGGTGGCCGTCGAGAAATCTCATCGCCTCCAGTCTAGGGCCACCGAACCCGCCGCCGAGCGGTCGCGGAACCGCCGTGAAACCGCCGGGAACCGGATCAGGCCGGCACTTCGGACCGGTCGCCGCTCCACAGCGTGTGGAACTTCTGGCCCGGTTCGGCGTCGATGCGACCGTAGGTGTGGGCGCCGAAGTAGTCACGCAGACCCTGGATCAGCGCTGCGGGCAGCCGCTCGGTGCGCAACGCGTCGTAGTACGACAACGCCGAGGCGAAGCCGGGCACCGGAACACCCAGGCCGGTGGCGGTGGCGACGACCCTGCGCCAGCTGTCGACCCCGGCCTCGATGGCCTCGCGGAAGTACGGGGCGACGATCAGCGTCGGCAGATCCGGATCGGCGTCGAACGCCTCCTTGATCCGGTTGAGGAACTTGGCCCGGATGATGCACCCGCCGCGCCAGATGGTGGCCAGGTCGCCGGGGTTGATGTTCCAGTTGTATTCCTCGCTGCCGGCCTGGATCTGGTTGAAGCCCTGGGCGTAGGCGATGATCTTGGAGGCGTACAGCGCCCGGCGGACATCCTCGGTGAACCGCTCGGCGTCGCCGGGCTTGTCGCTCAGCGTGCCGGAGGCCAGACCGGTGGTGGCCCGGCGCTGCGCGACCGAACCCGACAACGCGCGGGCGAACACCGCCTCGGCGATACCGGTCACCGGGATACCGAGGTCCAGAGCCGATTTCACGGTCCAGCGGCCGGTGCCCTTCTGCTCGGCCTCGTCGACGATCACGTCCACCAGGGGTTTACCGGTCTTGGCGTCGATCTGGCGCAGCACCTCGGCGGTGATCTCGACCAGGAAGCTGTCCAGATCACCGGCGTTCCACTCGGTGAACACATCGGCGATCTGGGGTGCGGTGAGATCCAGCCCGTCCCGCAGCAACTGATAGGCCTCGCCGATCAACTGCATGTCGGAGTACTCGATGCCGTTGTGCACCATCTTGACGAAGTGCCCGGCCCCGTCCGGACCGATGTGGGTGCAGCAGGGCACGCCGTCGACGTGCGCGGAGATCTTCTCGAGCATGGGGCCGAGCGTCCCGTACGACTCGGCGGACCCGCCCGGCATGATCGACGGACCGTGCAGCGCCCCCTCCTCGCCGCCGGAGATCCCGGCCCCGACGAAGTGCAGACCCCGCTCGGCCATCGCCTTCTCCCGGCGGATGGTGTCGGTGTACAGCGAGTTGCCGCCGTCGATGATGATGTCGCCCGGTTCCATCGCGTCGGCCAGTTCGGCGATGACCGCGTCGGTCGGCGCGCCCGCCTTGACCATGATCAGCACCCGTCGGGGCCGCTCGAGTGCGGCGACGAACTCGGGGATGGTCTCGGTGCGAACGAAATCGCCTTCCGATCCGAACTGCTCGATGAGCGCGTCGGTCTTCGCCACCGTGCGGTTGTGCACCGCCACCGTGTAGCCGTTCCGGGCGAAGTTGCGGGCGATGTTCGAACCCATCACCGCCAGGCCGGTGACACCGATCTGAGCGGTGGCGGTCGAGTCGGACGTGCTCATACGGCAGCCTTTCTCCAGTTGTGGGGTCCAGTTGTGCGGTGCAGTTGTGTGGTCAGTCGGGTGGCCGGACGTGGATACGGTTGTCGGCGGTCAGCCGAAGAAGAGCCGGCGCAGTTCGGTGAGCCACGGTACCGCGACCGCGATGGTCGGCACGATCAGCACCGCGGCGGCCGCCAGGTAGGCGCCCAGGGCGAGGCTCGGGCTGTTGGGCGCTCCGCCGAGCCGGCGGATGCGCAAAACGGTGTGGGTTCCGCCGGCCGCCAACGCGCCGACCGGCGTAGGCCCCGCGGCGCAGGCCACCAGCGCACGCGCCAGCGGGGTGGGGCCGGTCGTGCGCCGCGCGGCGTCGTCGGCCAGCAGTTCGACCAGCAGCCGCACCGCGTCCAGCGCGCTGGCGCTGCGCACCAGCCGGGGGAACGCCGCATGAACCGCGGTGAACATCTCCAGCACCAGATCGTGCCGGGCCCGCAGGTGAGCGCGTTCATGGCTGAGAATGGCGGTGACCTCGCGCCCGGACAGCGTGTTCAGGGCGCCCTCGCTGACCACGACCCGGCCGCGCACCCCGGGCACGCAGTAGGCGAGGGGTTGTGGCACATCGAGCACCCGCAGCTGACCCCGGCCGGGGGAGGTGCCGACCAGGTCGAGCATCATCCGGTGACGGGCCCGGCGCCGTCGGATCTCCACCGCGACCCGCAGCACCGAGACGATCAGCCGGGCGCCGACCAGCAGGGTCAGTGCCAGCACCACGACGTAGAGCGTCCACAGCGGCCAGCCCAGCGAACCGATGCTGCTGGTGATCGTGGCGGTTGGCCGGCCGTCCGGCCCGGGCTGAAAAAGCCTGCTGGCGATGTCGATTCCGGCCGAGAACGCGGACAGCACCGCGGCCAGCGCGATGGCCTGCCACAGGACGATGGCGGCACGGGGAGCGCGCAACGGCCAGGCGGCTCGAGCCAGCAGGGCCGGGACGGGGCCCGCCAGCAGGAGCGCGAGGAGGGAGAAGGCCAGCGCGGACACCCCGACAGTGTCTCTCAGTCGGTGCCGGAACCGCCAGTTGACGGTGGATCCTGATGCTTGGCCTCCAGCTCGGCCAGCGCGCGGCGCAGCGCCTCGGCCTCGTCGGCGCCCACCCGCTCGACGAAGTGCACCAGGGCGGCCTGCCGGCTACCGGAGTCCGACGCCTGATCCAGGGCGTCGACCATCAGCCCGGCCACCAGTTCGTCCCGCCCGTAGGCGGGTGCGTACCGGTGCGCGCGATCATCGCGGTGCTGAACCACCAGTTTCTTCTTGGCGAGCCGGTGCAGCACCGTCATCACCGTGGTGTAGGCCAAGTCCCGGCGGGCGGCCAGCGCTTCGTGGACCTGACGCACGGTCTGCGGCTCACTCGCGGACCACAGGTGGTCCATCACCTCGTGCTCGAGGTCTCCCAGACGCGTCATTTTGGCCATGTTCGTTCCGTCTCCTACAGCGATGTGACCAGCGTACTACCGGTTACTACGGTGCGTCGTACCCCGTGGGGCGAGCCTGCGGCGCACGCCGGGGTCCGAGCCTTCCGGTGCCGGTCGAGGCCATTTTCCCGGGCCCTGTGAGTCCGGTCACAGGGGGTTTCGCACGAGCGCGCCAGCACTATAGTGAGGCTAACCTAATTTCATTTAGCCTTACCTAAGCTCCTCGGGAGGTGGCCATGACTGTCGTGATCGACGACCCGCTCGTCGCCGGGATGGCGATCAAACGGAGACTGCCGCTGCACGAGTCCAGTAGGCGACTGCGCGAACTCTCCCCGGAAAGCCCGCGGGTGTACGGCGTCGCCGTGATGGGCGATCTGTCCCGGCGGCGGTGGTGGCCGCTGGCCGAGGCGTTGACCACCGACCGGCTCGCCGGCATGTTCGCGACCGCGGTGGCCGAGACGGACAATCCCGCGGCGGCGGCCCAGCAACTGGCCGCCACCCTCGCCCATGTCGTCGTCGGACGGGTGATCCCGCTGCTGGCGCTGGAGGGGCGCGCGTGGGACACCGGCCTGGAGAACCTCTGGGTTCATGTCGACTCCGAGGGTGCCGTCGACTGGGTGGGGGTCGTCGACCCCACCTTGCGCGCGCTGCCCGACGATCCGGCGTTCGCCGATTCCCGCGGCATGGGCTTCGAGGGCGGCCTCGGAAGGGTCCGGAACGGCGTCAGGGAAGGGATCGTGGCGCTGCCCAACGAGGCGGCCCTGACGACCTGGGTGGCCCACCGCAGTCACCGGGCCCTCGAACCGCTCTTCGAGCGCCTCGCGGAATTGGCCGGCGGGGCGATGTCCCGGGCATCGATGTGGCACATGGTCGGGACCACGGTGGTCGGCGCCGCGACCCAGGTGCCGCTGCTGGCCGGGACCAGTGAGGTGACCGCGATGCAGCGCAGCCAGGCCGTGCTGGACGCGATGGTCGGATTCGGCCTGCCGGTCCGGGGCGGATGCCGCAACAGCGTCGGGAAGGTCTTGCTGAATTAGGGAAGGCTTGCCTAATATCTAGTGCGAGCGGATTCGAGAACGCCGGGACCGACAAGCTTGTTCCGCCGGACCGCGTTGGCGTCCTGAGGGCTGCAGAGACCCCCGGTCCACTCGAGGTCGGGCCCCGCGCCGGCAGGTGCGGGGCCCGACCGCATTTCCCGGATCGTCGGGCGACCGTGTAAACAAGCAAGGATGACCAGCGATGTGCCGGCCGACCTCGGCCGGGGATTCGATCAAGTCATCGGCCTGACCTATCTCGAGGCGACTCCCGACGGCGCCCGCGCGCAACTCGAGATCACCGAGAAGGTGCTGCAACCATGGGGCATCGTGCACGGTGGGGTGTACTGCGCCGTCATCGAGAGCATGGCCAGTGTGTCCGGACATCTGTGGTTCAACTCCCACGGCGAGGGCGGCACGGTGGTGGGTGTCAACAACAACACCGACTTTCTGCGGGCACTGCGATCCGGAACGGTGACCGCGGAATCCACCCCGATCCACCGCGGCCGCCGCCAACAGCTCTGGCAGGTCAGCATCTCGGATCAGGACGGTCGGCTGGTGGCGCGCGGTCAGGTGCGGCTGCAGAACATCTCCGAGTAGCGACCGGATCTCCTTCGGGCATCCCCTTCGGGCTGCCGAGTCGCGCCGGTCGTGGCAGGATCGCTGTCCGTGCGATTGACTCCGCATGAACAGGAGCGCCTGCTCATCTCGTACGCCGCCGAACTCGCCCGCCGCCGGCGGGCCCGCGGACTCAAGCTCAACCATCCCGAAGCGGTCGCGATGATCACCGATCATCTGCTCGAGGGGGCCCGCGACGGCCGCACCGTCGCCGAGCTCATGGTCAGCGGCCGGGAGGTGCTCACCCGCGACGACGTCATGGAAGGGGTGCCGGAGATGCTCTCCGACGTCCAGGTGGAGGCGACCTTCCCGGACGGCACCAAACTCGTCACCGTCCACCACCCGATCCCGTGAGCGGCCCACACGAGAGCGGCCCAGAAAAGAGCGGCCCGGTCCCCGGCGAGATCCGCTATGCCGACGGCGCCGTCGAACTCAACCCCGGCGCCGAGCGCATCGTCCTCGACATCGTCAACACCGGGGACCGGCCGGTGCAGGTGGGCAGCCATGTGCACCTGCCGCAGGCCAACCCGGCCCTGGACTTCGACCGGGCCGCGGCCCACGGCCACCGCCTCGACATTCCGGCGGGCACCGCGGTGCGGTTCGAACCCGGGGTGGCCCAACGCGTCTCGGCGGTCCCGTTGGGCGGCGCCCGGGAGGTGCACGGATTGTCGCTGAACCCGCCCGGCCGATTGGACCCCGATGACTGAACTGTCCCGCGCCCGCTACGGCGACCTGTACGGACCGACCACCGGGGACCGGATCCGGCTCGCCGACACCGATCTGTTCATCGAGATCACCGAGGACCGCAGCGGCGGTCCCGGCCGGGCCGGCGACGAGGCGGTGTTCGGCGGCGGCAAGGTGCTGCGCGAGTCGATGGGGCAGGGCCGGGCCACCCGCGCCGACGGCACCCCGGACACCGTGATCACCGGCGCGGTGATCGTCGACCACTGGGGAATCATCAAGGCCGACATCGGTATCCGTGACGGCCGCATCGTCGCGATCGGCAAGGCCGGCAATCCCGACATCATGACCGGGGTGCATCCGGACTTGGTGGTCGGACCGTCCACCGAGATCATCGCCGGCAACGGCCGCATCCTCACCGCGGGCGGCGTCGACTGTCATGTGCACCTGATCTGCCCGCAACTGGCGGCCGAGGCCCTCGGCAGCGGTATCACCACACTCATCGGCGGCGGGACCGGGCCGGCCGAGGGCAGCAAGGCCACCACGGTCAGCCCGGGCGCCTGGCATCTGGGCCGCATGCTCGAGGCACTGGACTGTTGGCCGCTGAACATCGCGCTGCTCGGCAAGGGCAACACCGTCAACCCGTCCGCGTTGTGGGAGCAATTGCGCGGCGGCGCCGCCGGCTTCAAACTGCACGAGGACTGGGGCTCCACCCCGGCGGCGATCGACGCCTGCCTGACGGTGGCCGATGCGGCGGGAGTGCAGGTGGCGTTGCACTCCGACACCCTCAACGAGGCCGGTTTCGTGGAGAGCACCCTGGCCGCGATCGCCGGACGGTCCATCCACGCCTATCACACCGAGGGCGCCGGCGGCGGGCACGCACCCGACATCATCACCGTGGCCGCCCACCCGAATGTGTTGCCCAGCAGCACCAACCCGACCCGTCCGCATACCGTCAACACCCTCGACGAGCACCTGGACATGCTGATGGTGTGCCACCACCTCCACCCGGGCGTCCCCGAGGATCTGGCGTTCGCCGAGAGCCGGATCCGGCCGTCCACCATCGCCGCCGAGGACCTGCTGCACGACATCGGGGCGATCTCGATGATCGGCAGTGATTCCCAGGCCATGGGCCGCATCGGCGAGGTGGTCCTGCGCACCTGGCAGACCGCCCACGTGATGAAGCGACGCCGCGGCGCGCTGCCGGGGGACACCGGGGGACCGCACGGCGCCGACAACCACCGGGTGCGCCGGTATGTCGCCAAATACACCATCTGCCCGGCCATCGCCCACGGTCTGGACCGGGAGGTCGGATCGGTGGAGGTCGGCAAGCTCGCCGATCTGGTGTTGTGGGAGCCGAAGTTCTTCGGCGTCCGCCCGCACGCGGTCCTCAAGGGCGGCATGATCGCCTGGGCCGCGATGGGGGACGCCAACGCCTCGATCCCCACACCGCAGCCGGTGTTGCCGCGCCCGATGTTCGGGGCCGCACCGACCGCCGCCGCCGCGACCTCGGTGCATTTCGTGGCGCCGCAGGCGATCGAGGACAACCTGGCCGACCGGCTCGCGGTGTCCCGCCGCATGGTCCCGGTCGGCGACGTCCGGCACATCGGCAAGTCCGATCTGCCCCTCAACGACGCCACCCCCGACATCGCTGTCGACCCGGACACCTTCACGGTGCGGGTCGACGGCGAGGTATGGGCGCAACAGCCCGCCACCGAACTGCCGATGGCGCAACGCTACTTCCTGTTCTGATGTCGGTGCTGACCACGCTGCTGGCGCTGTCGGATTCCCGGCTGCCGACCGGCGGGCATGTGCATTCCGGCGGTGTCGAGGAGGCCGTCACCAGCGGGCTGGTCGGCGATCTGCGCACGCTGGAGGCGTTCCTGCGGCGGCGTATCCGCACCACCGGTCTGGTCACCGCATCGGTGGCCGCCGCGGTGTGCGACCGGCGGCTGGCGATCCCGGACGCCGACCGGGAGACCGACGCCCGCACCCCGGCCCCGGCCGCGCGCCGGGCGTCCCGGGCGCAGGGCCGCGGTCTGCTGCGGTTGGCCACCCGGGTGTGGCCGGAGCGCCGCTGGGACGGGCTGGGCCGCACCCCGCATCTGGCGGTCGCCGTCGGCGAGGTCGGCGCCGCCGCGGGTCTGACTCCGGGGCAGACCGCGCTGTCGCTGGTGTACACCACCATGACCGGTTCGGCGACCGCCGCGCAGCGGCTGCTGGCGTTGGATCCGGCCGACGTCGCCGCGCTGACGTTCGGCCTGGCCGGACTGTGTGATGCCACCGCGGCCGAGGCGGTGCGGGGTCTGGCCGATCTGTCCGATCCGCTGCTGGACACCCTCGCCCAGCGTCACGAACGCCGCGAACGACCCCTGTTCGCCTCCTGAAAGGACCACCATGCCACCGCATTTCATCGACGGATCGCCACATCCGGAGCGGCCCCGGCCGCGCCGGGTGCGCCGCCCTGACGAACCGTTGCGCATCGGTGTCGGGGGCCCGGTCGGATCCGGGAAGACCGCGCTGGTGGCCGCGCTGTGCCGGCAGTTGCGCGACGAACTGTCGCTGGCGGTGTTGACCAACGACATCTACACCACCGAGGATGCTGACTTCCTGCGCCGCCACGCGGTGCTGCCCGACGACCGCATCGCCGCGGTGCAGACCGGCGGCTGCCCGCACACCGCGATCCGCGACGACATCACCGCCAACCTCGACGCCATCGACGACCTCATGGCGGCACACGACGGCCTGGATTTGATCCTGGTGGAGTCCGGTGGCGACAACCTGACCGCGACGTTCTCGTCGGGGCTGGTCGACGCGCAGATCTTCGTCATCGATGTGGCCGGCGGTGACAAGGTGCCCCGGAAGGGCGGCCCCGGGGTGACGTTCTCGGATCTGCTGGTGGTCAACAAGACCGATCTGGCCCCGTTGGTCGGCGCGGATCTGGAGGTGATGCGCCGGGACGCCGCGGCCGTGCGCGGCGGCCGGCCGACCGCGCTGATCTCGCTCACCGAGGACCCGGCGGCCACCCCGGTGCTGACGTGGGTACGGGGCCGGCTGCGGCTCCCGGTCGGCTGACGGACGCCGGGATGTCGAAAATCGCGCCGATGCACTCCGAGGTGCTGATCGTCGCGACCCCCGGCCGGCTGCCGCGCCTGGAATGCCGCGGCGGGATCGCCGCCCGCCGGACCGGTCCGGACACCGTCCACCTGGTCTCGGCGGCGGCCACCCCCCTCGGCGGCGACACCGTGACCGTGCGGGTGGTGGTGGAGCCGGGAGCGCGGCTGCGGGTGCGCAGCGTCGCGGCCACCATCGTGCTGCCCGGGGCGGCCACCACCGAGTCGAGCTCGGTCTGGCGTGTCGAGGCGGCCGGCGCGGTGGACATCGACCCGCAACCCACCGTGGTGGCCGGCGCCGCCCGACACCACAGCAGCACCGAGGTGCGTCTCACCGGAGCCGGGCGGTTACGGATGCGCGAACGGGTGCAGATCGGCAGATCCGGTGAGCAGCACGGCTTCTGGTCGGGAGCCTGGTACGCCGACGTGGATTCGGCGCCGCTGCTGCGGCACCGCGTCGAGCTGGGCGCCGGATCGGTGACCTCCGACGCGCTGGGCACCCCGTTGGCGTCGGTCAGCGAACTGCGCTATCCGGAACAGGCCGTCGACACCGACGGCACCGTGCTGGAACTGGCCGCCGGCGGATGCCTGGCCACCTGGCAGGGTGAACGGCTCTAACTGGCCGCCTTCTGGGTGTCCTGCACCGAAGCCGCGATCTCCTGCAGTTCCTCGATGCGGGTGCGCGCGAATGCCTGCTGTTCGGTGATGGTGAGCTGGCCGCGGTGGCTGCCCAGGAAGGTGACGATCCAGGACAGCGCGGTGGTAAGCCGGGCCTTGAACCCCACGATGTAGACGAGGTGCAGGAACAGCCATGCCAGCCAGGCGATGAAACCGCCGAACTCCAGCGGGCCGATCTTGGCGACCGCGCTGAACCGCGACACCGTGGCCATCGAGCCCTTGTCGAAGTACTGGAACGGCTCGCGGTCGGCCGGATCGGCCCCCTTGAGCTCGTTCTTGATCAGCTTGGCGGCGTGGCGGGCGCCCTGGATGGCGCCCTGGGCCATGCCCGGCACCCCCTCGACCGCGGCCATGTCGCCGACGACGAACACATTGGGATGGCCCGGCAGTGACAGATCGGGCAGCACCTTGACCCGGCCGGCCCGGTCCAGTTCCGCGCCGGACTGTTCGGCCAGATCCTTGCCGAGCGGGCTGGCCGAGACGCCGGCCGACCACACCTTGCACGCCGACTCGATGCGCCGGACGGTGCCGTCGGAGTCCTTGACGGTGATCCCGTTGCGGTCCACGTCGGTGACCATCGCGCCGAGCTGGATCTCCACGCCCATCTTCTCGAGGCGGGCCTGGGCCTTCTTGCCGAGCTTCTCACCCATCGTGGGTAGCACCGCCGGCGCCGCGTCGAGCAGGATCACCCGCGCCTCGGTGGCCGGATCGATGCTGCGGAACGTGCCCTTGAGGGTGTACTTGGCCAGTTCGGCGATCTGACCGGCCATCTCCACCCCGGTCGGCCCGGCCCCGACCACGGTGAAGGTGAGCAGCTTCTCCCGGCGTTTGGCGTCGCTGGAGCGTTCCGCCTGTTCGAACGCGCCGAGGATGCGGGCGCGCAGCTCCAGCGCATCGTCGATGGTCTTCATCCCGGGCGCGAACTCGGCGAAGTGGTCGTTGCCGAAGTAGGACTGTCCGGCCCCGGCGGCCACGATCAGGCTGTCGTACGGGGTGGAGTAGGTGTGGCCCAGCAGCACCGACTCCACCCTGCGGTTGGTGAGGTCGATCCGGGTCACATCGCCCAGGAGGACCTGCACGTTGCGCTGCCGGCGCAGCACCACCCGGGTGGCCGGGGCGATCTCGCCTTCGGAGATGATCCCGGTGGCGACCTGGTACAGCAGCGGCTGGAACAGGTGGTGGGTGGTCCGCGCGATGAGTTTGACGTCGACGTCGGCGCGCCGGAGCGCCTTGGCCGCGTTGAGGCCGCCGAAGCCGGATCCGATGATGACCACTTTGTGCCGATCCGACATGGTGGCTCCGGGGTGGCTCATGAAGGCTCCTCAACGGACGTCATGTGCAGTTCCTTCGTCATCGATCACGTTAGCCGTCGGCGCGGTCGGTGGCGACAGCGGCCTCAGGCGCCCACCCGCGGTCTGAGCGCCTCGCCCAGCGCGGTGATCAGGCCGGGACGGTAGCCCTGGACCTTGGTCGCCATGTTCACGATCACCCCGTCGACGCCGGCGTCGAGCACCTTGGTCTGCAGTTGCTCGGCGATCCGCTCGGCGCTGCCGACCAGCAGCCGGCCCCGCGCCTTCTCGGGCAGCATGTCGTCGGTGATGTTGTCGTCCACCATCACGCTGACCAGGGTGCTGGTCTCCAGCGTGTCCGGATCCCGGCCGATCTCCTCACAGCTGCGCTTGACGGCTGCCACCTTGCCGGGCAGTTCGTCGAAGCCGGCGATCAGGTTCAGGTGGTCGAACCGCCGGGCGGCCAGCGGGATGGTCTTCTTCTCCCCGCTCCCGCCGATCATCAGCGGGATCCGGTCGCGGAACCGGGGCTCGGCGGCGGCGGACTCCACCCGGTAGTACCTGCCGTCGAAGGTGGGCCGCTTGCCTTCGATCATCGGCACGATGATCTCCAGCGCCTCGTAAAGCTTGTTGAAGCGGTCGGTGAAGGTGCCGAACTCGTAGCCGAGTTGCTGATGTTCGAGCTCGAACCAGCCGGTGCCGATCCCGAGCACCGCGCGGCCCTGGCTCATCACGTCCAGCGTGGTGACGGCCTTGGCCAGCAGGGTCGGGTTGCGGTAGGTGTTGCCGGTGACCAGTGTGCCCAGTTGCACCCGCTCGGTGCTGGTGGCCAGACCGCCCAGCGCGGTGTACGCCTCCAGCATCGGCTCGTCGGGATCGCCCAGCATCGGCAGCTGGTAGAAGTGGTCCATCACGAACACCGCGTCGTATCCGGCTTCGTCGGCTTCCCGCGCCTGCGCGATGACGGTGGGGAAGAGGTCGGCCACCCCGGTGCCGTAGGAGAAGTTGGGGATCTGCAGTCCGAGTCGAATGCTCACTGCACTCACCCTAGTGGTTCGGGCCGGAACCGTCCCGGTGACTCGGCGCGCCGCAGCGGGTGCGGCTGGTCAGCCCACCCGGGCCGGGACGCCCCGGCTGACGTGCAGCGTCTGCCCGGTGATGTGCCGGGCGGCGGGGGTGGCGATGAACACCGCCATGCGGGCGAGTTCGGCGCCCAGGGTCGGCGGCGTGCGGGTCAACCCGTCGTATCCGGGTTCGGCGCTGTCCCCGGCGGCGACCGCGTTGACCGTGATGCCGCGGGTGCCGAACACGGCGGCCTGCCCCGCGGTCCAGTCCGACAGCGCCGCCTTGACCGCGGCGCCCGCGCTGCCGTCCCGCGGCGCGTCGGGGATGACGTTGATGATCGACCCGCCGGACCGCAGATGGTCTCCGGCGATCTGCACCGTGAGCACGGTCGACAGCATCACCGCGTCGAACGTGGCGCGCCAGGCGTGTGCCAGGTCGGCGGTCGAGTAGGTGCGGGGGTCGCCGAGTTCCGGCAGCACCGGCACGTTGACCACCGAATCGAGGTGGTGCGGCAACCGCGCGCGGGTCTGCTCCACGCTGTCGGGGTCGGTGTTGTCGAAGACGAGTGATTCGACGTCGAGTTCCTTGGCGGCGAGTTCGATCTCGTCGCGATGGGCCCCGGCGATCACCACGTTGTGGCCGGCGTCGACGAAGCCCGCGGCAATCGTGCGGCCCAGATCGGTGTCGCCGCCGGTGACCAGCACGTCCATGCCTTGTCCTCCCTCAGTCCGCCGCCGGTGCGGCACCGGGATCTCCGTGCCAGACGGCGCGAACCGGCACTTATGTTACTGGACGGTAGCTATCGGACGAAATTCGGCCCGCGAAATGTGTCCGGTCGTGTCCCAATCCGATATCCGATCTTGACGAGGAGACTCATGTGGGGCTCTCACCGCGGTCCGGGCGGGGGAACCTCATCTAGATTTGGCGCATGATCCGGGTGCGTCGGTGGCTGTCGGTGTGCCTGGCGCTGATGCTGCCCGCGGTCGCCGGGTGCGGCACGGGACGCACCGGCGGGTCCACCGCGGTGACGGTGTACGCCGCGGCCTCGCTGCAGCAGGCGTTCACCGCGTTGGGTGAACTGTTCGAGGCCGAGCATCCGGATGTGACGGTCCGGTTCACCTTCGCCGGTTCGGCCGATCTGGCGACCCAGTTGCTCGGCGGCGCCGACGCCGACGTGTTCGCCGCCGCCGACGAGGCCACCATGGAGCGGGTGGCCGCGGCCGGGCTGCTGTCGGGCCCACCGGTGATCTTCGCGGCCAACACCCTGACGGTGGTCACCGCGCCCGGCAACCCCCACGGCCTGACCGGTTTCGCCGACCTGGCCCGGGCGGGGCCGGCCGTCGTCACCTGCGCCCCACAGGTGCCGTGCGGCGCCGCGACGCAGCGCCTCGAGCAGTTGACCGGGGTGGATCTCGCCCCGGTCAGCGAGGAGAACTCGGTCTCCGACGTGCTACACAAGGTGACCGCCGGCCAAGCCGATGCCGGCGTGGTGTACCGCACCGATGCCCGGCGCGCTGGCGACACGGTGCACACCGTCGAGGTGCCGGCGGCCGCGGCGGTGCCGAACCGATATCCGGTCGCGGTGCCGGCCGACGCCGCGCGGCCGGATCTCGGGCAGCGTTTCATCGACCTGATCACCGGGGCGGCCGGGCGGGACGTGCTGGCGCAGAACGGATTCTCCGAGCCACGATGAACGCCTCGACGCTGCCCCGGTGGATCTATCTGCCCGCCGCCGTCGGCGCGACGCTCCTGGCGCTGCCGGTGTTCGCGCTGGCCGGCCGGGTGGACTGGCCGCGGTTCTGGTCGCTGATCTGCTCCGAATCGTCGATGACGGCGCTGGCGTTGAGCCTGCGGACCGCGACCGCCAGTACCGTGCTCTGCCTGGTGCTCGGGGTGCCGATGGCGTTGGCGCTGGCCCGCGGCGGGTCGCCGATTCTGCGGTGGATCCGCCCGCTGGTGTTGCTGCCGTTGGTGTTACCGCCGGTGGTGGGCGGTATCGCGCTGCTGTACGCGTTCGGCCGGATGGGTCTGATCGGGGGGTATCTGGAGGCGGTCGGCATCCAGATCGCGTTCAGCACCACCGCCGTGGTGCTGGCGCAGACGTTCGTCTCGTTACCGTTTCTGGTCCTCGCGCTGGAAGGCGCCGCGCGCACCGCGGGCACCGGCTACGAGGTGGTCGCGGCGACGCTGGGCGCGACCCCGACCACGGTGTGGTGGCGGGTCACGCTGCCGTTGCTGGCGCCCGGACTGGTGTCCGGGGCGGTGCTGGCGTTCGCCCGCGCGCTGGGTGAGTTCGGTGCGACGCTGACGTTCGCCGGGTCCCGGCAGGGCGTCACCCGCACCCTGCCGCTGGAGATCTACCTGCAGCGGGAGGCCGACCCGGAGGCGGCGGTGGCGTTGTCGATGGTGCTGATCGCGGTGGCCGCGGTCGTGGTGATCGGGCTGGGCGCCCGGCGGCTGCGGGCGGGTGGCTGGTCGTGAGCGGGCTGGCGGTGGCGGCCGCGGTGCCCGACCGCGATGTGCACGTCGAGTTCGCCCTGCCGCCCGGTGCGGTGCTGGCCGTGCTGGGCCCGAACGGCGCCGGGAAATCGACCACGCTGCATCTGATCGCCGGACTGCTGCGCCCGGCGCACGGCAGGGTGCAGGTGGGCGGGCGGGTGCTGACCGACACCGACACCGGAGTGTTTGTCCCACCGCATGATCGGCGGGTCGGACTGCTGCTGCAGGATGCGTTGTTGTTTCCGCACCTCGACGCCGCAGCGAACGTGGCGTTCGCGCCGTCCAGCCGCAGCGGGCTGCGGCGCTGGGGGCGCCGCGCCCGGTTGCGGGCGTCCGCGCGGCGCTGGCTGGCCGAGGTGGACGCCGCGGAGTTCGCCGACCGGATGCCCCGGGAGTTGTCCGGGGGACAGGCGCAACGGGTCGCGCTGGCCCGGGCGCTGGCCGCGGAACCCGAGGTGCTGCTGCTCGACGAGCCGTTGGCCGGTCTGGATGTGGCGGTCGCCGCGGCGATGCGGCGGCTGCTGCGGCGGGTGCTCACCGACGCCGGCCGTTCGGCGGTGATCGTCACCCATGATCTGCTCGACGTGCTGGCGTTGGCCGATTCGGTGCTGGTGCTCGAGGATGGCCGGGTCGTCGAGTCCGGCCCGGCCGCGGCGGTGCTCGCCACCCCGCGCAGCAGGTTCGCGGCCCGGTTCGCCGGGGTCAACCTGGTGGCCGGCACGGCTCAGCCGGATGGCACGTTGCAAACCGCTTGGGGCAGCACCTGGTTCGGTGTCGCCGACCGGGAGGTGGTGGTGGGCCGGCCGGCGGTCGCGGTCATCGCTCCGGCGGCGGTCTCGGTGCACCGCAAGCCACCGGAGGGCAGCCCGCGCAACACCGTCGCGGTGACGGTGGCCGACCTCGAGGTGCACGGTTCGGCGGTCCGGGTGCGGGCGGCGGACCAACCTGACGGGGCGCCCGGGCTCGCCGCCGATGTCACCGCGGAATCCGCCGCGGCGTTGGAGCTGACTCCCGGTGACGAGGTGTACTTCGCGGTCAAGGCCCAGGAGGTCGCGATTCACCCGGCCCCGTAACGGTATTCGGCGCCGCGGCGATGTCGTGAGAAACACCCGTGGCACGCACGGGCGGGCTCATGCTGCCCAGCAATGCCGGAAGTCCGCGTACGCAGGATGTTTCCTTGTAGGGCAACTCGAGAATTCGGCACTCTAAGAGCAATTCACACTTGCGTCACGGCTGTAACACGGTAGTTTCTTGCTCATGGATCAGCCGGACGCGATTTCTTCCCGACGCACGGGTCATTCGAAAACGCTGGCCATTGCGGCGTTCAGCAGTGCGGTCGCGCTGGCGCTGACGCCCGTGGTCGCGTCGGCGCAACCCGAGCCGACACCGCCCCCGCCGCCGCCGGGTAACGCCGCCCCACCGGCGGACCCGAATGCGCCGGCCCCGCCGCCCGGCCCGGATGCGCCGGGTGAGCCGGCCCCGCCACCGGAACCTGACGCGCCTGGACCCGCTGACCCGAACGCCCCGGTGCCCCCGCCCGGGCAGCCGCCTGCGCCGGCCGACCCGAACGCCCCGGCGGAGCCCGCGCCGGAACCGCGGGAGAACAACGCCGCGGGTGGCTTCAGCTATGTGGTGCCGGGGGGCTGGCAGGTGTCGGACGCCACCCAGTTGTCGTACGGCCAGGCGCTGTTGACCAAGATCCCGCCGCCGGGCAGCCAGCAGCCGCCGAACGACACCAGCATCCTGCTGGGCCGACTGGATCTGAAGCTCTTCGCCGGCGCGGAGCCCGACAACACCAAGGCCGCGAACCGGCTGGCCTCGGACATGGGCGAGTTCTTCATGCCGTACCCGGGCACCCGCATCAACCAGGAGACAGTGCCGCTGAACGCCGAGGGCATGCAGGGTAGCGCCGCCTACTACGAGGTCGAGTTCACCGACGAGAACCGGCCCAACGGACAGATCTGGGCGGGGGTGGTCGGCTCGCCGACACCGCCGGGAACGCCGCGCGGACAGCGGGCTCCGGAGCGTTGGTTCGTGGTCTGGCTGGGTTCGGAGAACAACCCGGTCGACAAGGCCGCCGCGGTGGCCCTCGCCGAGTCGATCCGGCCGTGGGAGCCGCCGCCCGCACCGCCGGCGGATCCGGCCGGGCCGCAGGCCCAACCCGATCCCGACGCGCCGCCGGCCCGCCCGGGCGTGGGGGTGCCGGTCCCGGTCACCGACGCGCCGCCGGAGATGATGCCGCCGGCCTGAGCGGACGGACCGACGACCTGAAAATCCGGTCGAGACAGCGAGATCGACGTCAGCGAGCGGAAGTCGAGGTGACGACCGCGCTGACGTCGATCTCGCGTTTCAGGGAGGTTCTTCGGGGCCGGCCGGCGAGCCGTTTCCCCGGGGCGGATCAGGGACCCACGTAGGGGATCTGGCCTTCCATGTTGTTGATGTTCAGCAGGAAGCAGTTGGTCCCGCCGAATCCCAGAGCCCCGGCGGTGACACAGCGTTCGAAGGTGCCGTCGGCCGCGATCGGGCCGTCGCAGGTGGTGCCGCCGCCCCAAGGGGTCCAGCCGCCCTGACATCCGGCCTGTGCCGGTGCCGCGGTGACCAACCCGATGGTTCCGACACTGCATGCGGTCAGTAAGGCGCTTGCGGCGAGTGCGGTGCGTACTCTCATCGGACCCCTCCGTTCACCTCGACATCTTCGCTGCGGCAGGTACGCGGCGGCGGGCCCGTCGCCACCCCACGATGCCACCCCCACGACGCCGCCCCCACGATGTCCCCTGATGCTGTTGTCGTGTCACGAGCCTACCGGCATCCGTGACTGCCGAAGAAGTCGCGGACCTGCCCGTTCCCTTACTGCCGCACCGGTTGTGGACAACCGGTGCGGTCGCGCGCGACGATGACCGCATGAGCGCGTCGATGATGTCGGCCTGGCGGGTCCGCGAGCCCGGCCCCATGCGCACCCGCCCGCTGGAATGGGTCCGCACCCCGGTCCCGGAACCGGGCCCGGGCGAGTTGTTGGTCGCGGTGCGCGCCTGCGGGGTGTGCCGCACCGATCTTCATGTGGCAGAGGGGGACCTGCCGGTGCACCGGCCCGGTGTGACGCCCGGCCACGAGGTGGTGGGCGAGGTGGTCGCCACGGCCGACGGCACGGATTTCCGGGTGGGCGACCGGGTCGGCATCGCCTGGCTGCGGCACACCTGCGGGCAGTGCCGGTACTGCCGGCGCGGGCAGGAGAATCTGTGCCCCGAGTCGCGTTACACCGGCTGGGACGCCGACGGCGGCTACGCCGAGTTCGCCACCGTCCCCGCCGCGTACGCCCACCGGCTGCCGGCGGGTTACTCCGACGCCGAGCTGGCGCCGCTGCTGTGCGCCGGGATCATCGGCTACCGTGCGCTGCGCCGCGCCGAGCTGCCTCCGGGCGGGCGGCTGGGCATCTACGGTTTCGGCGGCAGCGCCCATCTGACCGCGCAGGTCGCGCTGGCCCAGGGCGCGGAGGTGCATGTCATGACCCGCGGCGCCCAGGCCCGGGAACTCGCACTGGCCCTGGGTGCGGCCTCGGCGCAGGGCGCCGCGGATCCACCGCCGGTGCCGCTGGATGCGGCGATCCTGTTCGCACCGGTGGGTCATCTGGTGCTGCCCGCGCTCGAGGCGCTGGACCGCGGTGGCACCCTGTCGATCGCCGGCATCCACCTGACCGACATTCCGACGCTCGACTATCAGCGCCACCTCTTCCAGGAGCGGCAGGTCCGCTCGGTGACGGCCAACACCCGCGACGACGCCCGGGCGTTCCTCGACTTCGCCGCACAACACCGCATCGAGGTGACCACACCGGAGTATCCGCTGGACCGCGCCGACGATGCGCTGACCGATCTGAGCGAGGGCCGCATCGCCGGGGCCGCGGTGCTGCGGGTCTGACCCGTCGGGCTCAGGTGGACAGGTGCCACACCAGCGCGGCCGCCAGTGCGCCCATCCCGTTCAGGGACCAGTGCAGCGCGATCGGGGCCAGCAGACTGCCGCTGCGGCGCCGCAGCCAGTCGAAGACGAAGCCGGCGACGGCGGTGGCGATCACCGCCAACACCACTCCGGCCACGGTGCCCAGCACACCGCCGCCGAACAGCCGGGTGAAGCCGACGTTGCTGCTGGTCAGACCGAGCGAGGTGGCCACGTGCCAGAGCCCGAACAGCAGTGAGCCGGCGGCCGCCACCCCGCGGAAACCCCATGCCCGGCTCAGCGCACCGTGCAGCACCCCGCGAAACGCCAGCTCCTCGGGGATCACGGTCTGCAGCGGGATGATCACCATCGACGCGATCAGCGCGCCGGAGATCGTGGCGTAGTTGTTGTTCAGGAACATCGGCCGGGTCCACGGCAGCAGCGCGCCGATCGCGATCACCGACAGCACCAGGGCGACGGCGGCGGCCGCATAACCGGCGCCGGACCGCCAGTGCTCCCGGCTGAGCCCCAGTTCCGCCCAGCCCAGCCCCCGGGACCGCACCAGCAGCACCAGGCCCACCGCGACGGCGGGTACGGTCGCGACGCTCGCCCACGGGGTGGTGAAGTGGGCGATGAGGTTGCAGATCGCCAGCACCACCACGACGACGGCCACGTCGACGTAGGTGCGGAAACGCGACAGCGCCGCCAGTTGGGCGACCACCGCGGATGGGGGTGGTGCGACGGCAGCGTCGGACATGGTGCTCAATCGTACCGACGTCATCGAGCCGACCGATCGCCGAACGAGTCCTGCGACGGCGACGTCCCGCGGTGGTCCCACGTCCATCCGGAGATCGCCGGGTCGTCCTCGCCGTGGCGGCGGGTGTGGGCGCGGGCCGCCAGCCGGGCGTCGACCATCCGCTGACGCAGCCCCGCCGCCTCGACGGCCAGCCCCTCGACGCGGTCGATGACATCGATGACCAGGTGGAACCGATCCAGGTCATTGAGCATCACCATGTCGAACGGGGTGGTCGTGGTGCCGCGCTCCTTGAACCCCCGCACGTGGATGTTGGGGTGGTTGGCCCGGCGGTAGGCCAACCGGTGGATCAGCCACGGGTAACCGTGATAGGCGAAGATCACCGGCTTGTCTGTGGTGAACATCGCGTCGAACTCGTGGTCGGACAGCCCGTGCGGATGCTCGGTGCCGGGTTGCAGTCGCATGATGTCCACCACGTTGATCACCCGCACCCGCAGGGCGGGCAGTTCGCGGCGCAGGATGTCGGCGGCGGCCAGCGTTTCCAGGGTCGGGATGTCCCCGGCGCAGGCCAGCACGACATCGGGTTCGCCGACGTGTCGACCACCCGGGCTGCCGGCCCATTCCCAGATGCCCAGACCGCGCGCACAGTGCGCGATCGCATCGTCCATCGACAGATACGTCAGGCCCGGCTGCTTCCCGGCGACGATGACGTTGACGTAGTGACGGCTGCGCAGGCAGTGGTCGGCCACCGACAACAAGGTGTTGGCGTCCGGCGGCAGGTACACCCGCACCACCTCGGGGCGTTTGTTGGCGACGTGGTCGATGAAGCCGGGATCCTGATGGGAGGCGCCGTTGTGGTCCTGCCGCCACACGTGCGAGGTGAGCAGATAGGTCAGCGAGGCGATCGGCCGCCGCCAGTCCAGTTCGCGGCTGCTGAACAACCATTTCGCGTGCTGGTTGAGCATCGAGTCGACGATGTGCACGAAAGCCTCGTAGCAGGAGAACATCCCGTGCCGGCCGGTCAGCAGGTAGCCCTCCAGCCAGCCCTGGCACAGATGTTCGGAGAGCACCTCCATGACACGGCCGTCGGGTGCGAGCGACTCGTCGTCCGGTCCGGTCTGCGCCAGCCAGGTCTTGCCGGTGGTTTCGTACGCCGCCGACAACCGGTTGGACGCGGTCTCGTCGGGCCCCATCAGCCGGAACCGGTCCGGATTGCGGGCGATGACATCGCGCAGATATGTGCCCAGCACCCGGGTGGCCTCGGCGGTGTCGACGGCCGGCGCGTCGACCCGCACCGCGTAGTCGGTGAATGCGGGTAGGTCCAGATCCCGCAACAGGATTCCGCCGTTGGCGTGCGGGCTGGCGCTCATCCGGCGGTCGCCGGCGGGTGCGAGCGCCTGCAGGTCGGCACGCAGCGCCCCGTCATCACCGAACAACTCCTCGGGCCGGTAGCTGGCAAGCCAGGCTTCCAGTTGCGCCAGATGCTCGGGGTTGGAACGGGTTTCGGACAGCGGGACCTGATGTGACCGCCAGGTGCCCTCCACCTTGGCGCCGTCCACCTCGCGCGGGCCGGTCCAACCCTTCGGGGTGCGCAGGATCAGCATCGGCCACAACGGCCGTCCGCGCTCCCCGTCCAGCCTGGCTCCCCGCTGAATGGCGGCGATCGCGTCGAACGCCTCGTCGAGCGCGACAGCCAACTGTCGGTGCACATCGGCCGGGTCGTGTTCCGGCTCCTGCGAGGCCACGGTGATGGGACGGTAACCGTAGCCGGTGAGCAGCGCCTCCAGCTCGTCCTGCGGAATTCGGGCCAGCACAGCAGGATTGGCGATCTTGTAGCCGTTCAGATGCAGAATCGGCAACACCGCCCCGTCGGTCACCGGGTTGAGGAACTTGTTGGAGTGCCAACTGGTCGCCAGCGGACCGGTCTCGGCCTCGCCGTCGCCGATCACACAGGCCACCACCAGATCCGGGTTGTCGAACGCGGCGCCGTACGCGTGCGCCAGCACATAGCCCAGTTCGCCGCCCTCGTGGATGGAGCCGGGTGTCTCGGCCGCGACGTGGCTGGGGATACCGCCGGGAAAGGAGAACTGCCGGAACAGTCTGCGCATCCCGTCGGTGTTCTGCCCGACGGCCGAATAGATCTCGCTGTAGGTGCCGTCCAGGTAGGCGTTGGCGACCAGGGCCGGACCGCCGTGGCCGGGCCCGGTGAGATAGAGGACGTCGAGGTCGCGCTGCCGGATGATCCGGTTCAGGTGGGCATAGATCAGGTTCAGCCCCGGTGCGGTGCCCCAGTGACCGAGCAGCCGGGGTTTGATGTGGTCGGGCCTCAGCGGTTCCCGCAGGAGCGGATTGTCCAGCAGATAGATCTGGCCGGCCGACAGATAGTTGGCGGCCCGCCAGTAGGCGTCGATCAGGTCGAGTTCGTCATCGGACAGACGGCGGTCGATGGGTTCGACGGTCACGGCGCTCCAGGGGTGGTCGATGCCAGGGGACGGGCAGGGGATACCCGCCTGGGCACGCCGCTACCCGTACCGGCCCGATCAGCACCGGACTCCTCGCCGTGTGATCCAGTGAACATCGGCCGCTGTGCCAGGATCGATCGCAGAACGGTCGACCCGGACAGAAAGGGATTCGATGCCGCCGGCCGACGACAGCGCAGTGAACATCCGGACGAGCATCCGGACGCAGTTGCCCCTGGCGCGGGTCCGGGTCCTGGACGTGGGGACCGCGGCCTCCGACGGGGTGTCGCGGTTGCTGGCCGATCTGGGTGCCGATGTGCTGAAGGTGACCGCGCCCGGCGGCGGTCCCGGCTCCGCCGCCCAACCCACGGTCGCCGGGTTCCGGGTCGGCGCCGCGGTCGACAACGCCAACAAACGCACCGCGGTCCTCGATCCGGGCGATCCGGCCGACCGCGCTCGGTTCCACGACCTGGTCGCCACCGCCGACATCCTGGTCGACGGGGGGATACCCGGCGGTGCCGCCGCCTTCGGCGCCTCCTGCGCCGAGTGCGCCGAACAGCACCGCCACCTGGTCGCCCTGCAGGTCAGCGACTTCGGCGCGACCGGACCGCGGGCGTCGTGGCAGGCCACCGACCAGGTGCTGTATGCGCTGTCGACGGCGTTGTCCCGGTCCGGTCCGACCACCGGCCGACCGGTGCTCCCGCCGGACGGCATCGCCTCGGCGACGGCGGTCGCCCAGGCGGCGTGGGCGGCGCTGGCGGCCTACTTCCACCGGTTGCGGCACGGCACCGGTGACTACATCGACGCCTCCCGGCTGGAAGCGGTGGTGCAGGCCCTCGACCCGCCGTTCGGGTCGCAGGGTCAGGCCGCGGCGGGCCGCAGGAACACCGCCGATCTGTGGCGTGGCCGGCCCCGCAACCAGGACATCTACCCGATCTTCGCGTGCCGGGACGGATATGTCCGGATCTGCCTGCTCTCGCCCCGGCAGTGGCACGGGATGCGGGCCTGGCTAGGGGAGCCGCCCCGGTTCAGCGGCCCCGAGTTCGACTCCATCGCCGCGCGGTACGCGGCGGGACGTGAGCTCAACGCCGCCATCGCCGAACTCTTCGCCGATCAGACCATGGCCGAGCTGGTCGCCGAGGGACAGCGGCGGGGTGTGCCGATCGCCGCGGTGTCGACCCCCACCGAAGCACTCACCTGCGAGCACTTCCAGGCCACCGGCGCGCTGACCGAGATGGACCTGGGCCCGGGCGTGCGGGTCGCCGTGCCGACGGGGCCGTTCGTCGTCGACGGCCGGCGCGCCGGTCTGCGCACCCCGGCCGTCCCGGATTCGGCGGCGGACTGGATCACGCCGGGGGAGCCCGCGTCGCGTTCGCCCGCCGGGACTGCGACCGCCACCCCGGGAGCGGGCGCCTATCCGTTCTCCGGGCTGCGCATCCTCGACCTCGGGGTGATCGTGGCCGGTGGCGAGCTGTCGCGGCTGTTCGGCGACCTGGGCGCCGAAGTGATCAAGATCGAGAGCGCGGCTTACCCGGACGGTCTGCGGCAGGCGCCGCCCGGGATGGCCATGAGCAAGTCGTGGGCGCTGACGCACCGCAATCACCTCAGCCTCGGTCTGGATCTGCGCCACCCGGAGGGCGCCGACCTGTTCGCCCGGCTGGTGGCGTCCGCGGATGCGGTGTTCGCCAACTTCAAGCCGGGAACCCTGGCCTCCCTCGGGTTCTCCTACGACCGGCTGCGGGAACTGAACCCCCGCATCGTGCTGGCGGAGAGCAGCGCGTTCGGCGCCACCGGCCCGTGGAGCGGGCGGATGGGATACGGACCGCTGGTGCGCGCGGCGATCGGGGTGACCCGGTTGTGGACCACCCCCGGCACCGGTGACGACGGCGTCGGCAGCGGCCGATTCTTCGACGCCACAACGGTGTTCCCGGACCATCTGGCCGCGCGGGTGACCGCTCTGGCGGCGCTCGCCGCGCTGATCGCCCGGGAGCACGGCCGGTCCGGGGCGCACGTGCACATCTCCCAGGCCGAGGCGGCGGTGCACGCCCTGGCCCCGACGTATGTGCTCGAGGCCGCCCGCAGCGCCGGCCTTCCGGTCGCCGATTCCCCTGCGGTGCACGGGGTGTACCCGTGCGCCGGCGACGACGAGTGGTGCGTGATATCGCTGCGCGGCGACGACGACCGTGACCGCCTCGCCGCGCTGATCGGCGCGCCGCTGCCCACCGACCGCGCCGAACTGGACGCCGCGATCTCGGCCTGGACCGCCGGGCAGGACAATCTCGCCGTCGCGGAGGCATGTCAGCAGGCGGGTGTCCCGGCCGCGCCGATGCTGCGAGCGGTCGACGTGCCGGCCGACCCGCAGATCGTGCACCGCGGGGTGTTCACCGACATGGAACACCCGCTGTTCGATGAGCCCATGCCGTCCGAGATCCGGCCGGCGCGGTATCGCCGGATTCCGTCGGCCCCGCTGCGGCCCGCGCCGACGGCCGGTGAGCACACCCGGGAGGTGTGCCAGAAGGTGCTGGGCCTGGAGGCGGTCCACATCGACCGCCTGCTCGCCGACGGTGTGCTGTTCACTGCGGCGCCGTCGACCGGACGGGACGGGTCATGACCCTCGACCCGCGAACCCCGGTGCTGGTCGGCTTCGGCCAGGTCAACCAGCGCGAGGAGAACCCGGCGCGCGAACCGGTCGACCTGATGGCCGCGGCGGCGCGCCACGCCGGCGACTCCCGGGTGCTCGCCGCCGTCGATTCGGTGCGCATCGTGAACCTGCTGTCCTGGCGGTACCGGGACCCGGGTCTGCTGCTCGCCGAGCGCATCGGCGCGGCGAACGCCGCCACCCGCTACACCGGTATCGGCGGCAATGTGCCGCAGTCGCTGGTCAACCAGGCCTGCCTGGACATTCAGGCCGGCCGGGCCGGCGTCGTGCTGATCGCCGGCGCGGAGACCTGGCGCACCCGCAGCCGGCTGCGCGCCCGCGGGGCCCGTCCGGACTGGACCCGCCAGGACGACTCCGTTCCGGTGCCCCCGGGGGCGGACGAGAACGTTCCGATGGCGACCCCGGCGGACATCCGGATCCAGTTGGACCGACCGTCCTACGTCTATCCGCTCTTCGAACAGGCGCTGCGGATCACCGCGGGCGAGCACCCCGACGCGCACCGCCGGCGCATCGGCGAACTCTGGGCCCGGTTCAGCGCGGTGGCCGCGGACAACCCGCATGCCTGGAACCGGAAGGCGCTGTCCGCCGAGCAGATCTGGCGGCCCGGCCCGGACAACCGGATGATCAGCTGGCCCTACCCCAAACTGATGAACTCCAACAACATGGTCGATCAGGGTGCGGCGCTGATCCTGACCTCGGTACAGCGGGCCCGTGAACTTCGGATTCCCTCGGAGCGTTGGGTTTTCCCGTATGCGGGTACCGATGCCCACGACACCTACGCGATCGGTGAGCGGTACCGGCTGGACCGTTCACCGGCCATCCGGATCGCCGGGCGGCGGGTGCTGGAACTGGCCGGTTTGGGCATCGACGATTTCCGGTTCGTCGACGTCTACTCCTGTTTCCCGTCGGCCGTGCAGGTGGCCGCCATCGAGTTGGGGCTGCCGCTGGACGATCCGGCACGCCCGCTCACCGTCACCGGCGGGCTGACATTCGCCGGCGGCCCGTGGAACAACTACGTCACCCACGCGATCGCGACCATGGCCGAGCGGCTGATCGCGGCGCCAGGCAGCCGCGGGCTGGTCACCGCGAACGGCGGATATCTGACCAAGCACGCGTTCGGGGTGTACGGCACCGAACCGCCACCGGTTGAGTTCCGTTGGGAAGACGTGCAATCCGAGGTCGATCGGGAACCGGTGCGCAAGGTGCTGGTGGAGTGGTCGGGGACCGGGACGGTGGAGTCCTGGACCACGCCGTTCGATCGGGACGGCAATCCGGAGAAGGCCTTCGTCGCGGTGCGCACCCCCGAGGACAGCCGTGCACTGGCGGTCATCATCGACCCGTCCGCCGCCGCGGTCACCGTCAGCGAGGACGTCGCCGGCGCGCCGATCCGGGTGCACGCCGACGGCACGGCCACCCTGGGCTAGGCCGGCGCGACGTCGGTGTAGCTCAGCGTGTAACCGTCCGCCGAGAAGGTGAAGCCCTCGCCGGACGCCTCGCTCAGACACGAGATCCCGCTGGCCTCCTGCACATTGCAGCGGAATCCGGCGGCCGCCAGGATCCGGTCGAACGCCAGCTCCCGGGCGGTCCCGGTTCCGGGGGAGAAGACCGGCTCGGCCGGGGCGGCGAAATGCGCCGCGCCGCTGCGGCTCACGACGATCGCGGTCGGCCTCGCCGGGTCACCGTCGGCATCCGGAACCCGGGTGGGCGCGCCGGTGATCGGCAGCGTCGACCCGCCGGCGGCCTGGCAACCGGCCTGCTCTCGGGGCACGATGGCGCAGTTCCACCGGCCGCTGGGGCTGCGGAAGAAGTAGCCGACGACCCGGCCGTCGACGCGGACGGCGTACTGCGAGGCGTCGACCAGCAGCTCATTGCTGGGGCGGGCGGTGCTGGTCGCCGGGGCCGGCGGGGCCGCAGCCGGCGGCGCCTCGGCGTCCTCGGTGGTCACCACGGCCGGACCGGCGCAGCCGGTCAGCATCAGGAACCCGGTCAGCATCAGGAACCCGGTCAGCGGAGCCGCCATCCGCCGGGCGGCCGACCTCAGATACGCGTTTCTCACCGGGCACGACTGTAGCGCGGTCGTCACCGAGCAGCCGCCGCAGCGTGCGGGCGTTGCGCACGGCGTGCCCGCCGAGGTCGTTGTTGAAATAGACGTCGACGTCGCGGCCCTCGTCCTGCCAGCTGCGGATCCGGTCCGCCCACCGGCGCAGTTCGTGCTCCGGATACGAGCCGTGGTATCTGCTGTGCTGATCGGGGCCGTGCAAGCGGATGTACACCAGTCGCCCGGTCGCACGGGGAATGCAGCGCAGGCCGGCGCCGCTCATCACCACATAGCCGGCGCCGTGGCGTTCGAGCAGCCGGAACACCTCCGGGGCGTCCCAGGACGGGTGCCGGATCTCCACGGCCACCGGGATGTGGTCCGGCATCACGGTGAGGAAGTGGTCCAGCCGCTCCAGGCCGTCGTGCTGGCCGCGTTCGAAGTCGGGGTGCAGCTGCACCAGCAGCGCCTCGGCGCGGTCGCCGAGCGCGTCCCAGCACCGCCGGAAACGTTCCACCCACGGTTCGGGGCCGGTGAGGCGGCGGAAATGGGTGAGGCCGCGGTGCGCCTTGACCGACATCGTGAATCCGTCGGGCAGCCGCTGCCGCCACCCGGCGAAGGTGCTGTCGCGGGGCCACCGGTAGAAGCTGGCATTCAGTTCGACGGTGTCGAATTCGGCCGCGTACACCGCCAGCCGACGGCCCGGCGGGGTGCGGGGTGGGTACAGCACGCCGGTCCAGTGGTCATAGGACCAGCCCGAGGTACCGATGCGGATCATCGACGGTTCAGCTCACCACCTCGGCGCGCAGATCGTCGTTCAACGACACCCGCACCAGCGCGGCGGCCAACCGCGCGCAGCGCCGCGGCGCCAGCGCGCCGAGCCGGCGCGCGTCCGTCGGCAGCCCCAGGTCATCGGCGGCGGCCCGGGCACGCTCGTCGAAATAGGGCCGCACCCAGATCCACACGTCCTGCACCTCGCGCAGGAAGATGTCGGCCGCGGTGTCGCCGATCCCGTTGAACTGCTTGAGCAGTGCCTTCGCCGCGGCCGGATCGTGGCCGGCGGCGCCGGCGAGCCGCCGCAGATCGCCGCGGTAGCGGTCGCGCACGGTGGACGCGATGTCGGTGAGCCGGGTGGCCGAACTCTCGTCGTAGCGCACGTAACGGGCGCGGCCGAACGCGTCGATCAGTTGCCGGCGGTCCGCGTCGAGGACCCGCTGCGGGGTGCGCAGTCCCGCCCGGAACAGTTCACGGGCGGCCCGGGTCGCGATGGCGGCGTCGATGGGTTTGCCGGCAAGCATGCCCAGGGCCAGCAGCTCGAACAGCGGCATCGGTTGATCCTTGAGCCGGATGCCGCCCTCGTCGGCGAAGGTGGTGCCGGCCGTGGCCAACAGCCGGTCCACCCGGCGCTGCTGCGTGGATCGGTCCATGCCGACCGGCTTCCCGCGAGGGCCGGGCGCGAAACGCATCGCGCCCGGCCTCGAGGCCGGCCCCCGGGATCAGGCAGCCGCCGAACCGGCCACCTCCGGTTCGGCGGCCTCCGGCGAGGCCGGCACCGGCATCAACGCCTCGGAGACGATGTCGGCGACGTCGGTGACCAACCGCACCTGCAGCGAGTCGAGCACGTCGCCCGGCACGTCGTCGAGATCCGGTTCGTTGCGCTGCGGCAGGAAAACCGTTGTCAGGCCGTGCCGTTGGGCGGCCAGCAGTTTCTGCTTGACCCCGCCGATGGGCAACACCCGACCGTTCAGGGTGACCTCACCGGTCATTCCGACATCCGGGCGCACCCGCCGGCCGGTCGCCATCGAGACCAGCGCGGTCACCATCGTCACACCCGCCGACGGGCCGTCCTTCGGCACCGCGCCGGCCGGCACGTGCAGGTGGATGCGCCGGTCGAGGGCCTTGGGGTCGACACCCAGTTCCCCGGCGTGGGCGCGCACGTAGGACAGCGCGATCTGCGCCGACTCCTTCATCACGTCGCCCAGCTGACCGGTCAACTGCAGGTCCGGCTCCCCGTCGGTGGCGGTCGCCTCGACGTAGAGCACATCGCCGCCCATCCCGGTCACCGCCAGCCCGGTGGCCACCCCGGGCACCGCCGTGCGTTCGGCGGTCTCCGGTGTGAACCGCGGCCGACCAAGATACTCGACCAGATCCGGCTCGTCGACCACCAGCGGTGCGCCGGCGCCGTCGGCCAGTTTGGTGGCGACCTTGCGCAACACCTTCGCCAGCAGCCGCTCGAACTGCCGCACACCGGGCTCCCGGGTGTAGTCGGCGGCGATCTTGCGCAGCGCCGCCTCGGTCACCGTGACCTCTTCGGCGGTCAACGCGGTGCGCTCCAGCTGCCGCGGTAGCAGGTAGTCGCGGGCGATCGCGATCTTGTCATCCTCGGTGTACCCGTCGATCTCGATGAGCTCCATCCGGTCCAGCAGGGCCGGCGGGATGTTCTCGACCACGTTGGCAGTGGCCAGGAACACCACATCGGACAGGTCCAGCTCCAGGTCCAGATAGTGGTCCCGGAACGTGTGGTTCTGCGCCGGGTCGAGCACCTCCAGCAGTGCGGCCGCCGGATCGCCCCGGAAGTCCGAGCCGACCTTGTCGATCTCGTCCAGCAGCACCACCGGGTTCATCGACCCGGCCTCGCCGATGGCGCGCACGATCCGGCCGGGCAGAGCGCCGACATAGGTGCGCCGGTGGCCGCGGATCTCGGCCTCGTCGCGCACACCGCCCAGGGCGACGCGCACGAACCTCCGGCCCAGTGCCCGCGCCACGCTCTCGCCCAGCGACGTCTTACCGACCCCGGGCGGACCGACGAGCACCATGACCGCACCCGAACCGCGGCCCCCGACCACGTGCAGGCCGCGATCGGCCCGGCGCGCCCGGACCGCCAGGTACTCGACGATGCGGTCCTTGACGTCCTCCAGGCCGTGATGGTCGGCGTCGAGGATCTCCCGGGCCGCCCGCAGATCGGTGGAGTCCTCGGTGCGGACATTCCACGGCAGCTCCAGCACGGTGTCCAGCCAGGTGCGGATCCACCCGCCCTCCGGGCTCTGCTCGCTGGCCTTCTCCAGCTTGCCGACCTCCCGCAGCGCCGCTTCCCGCACCTTCTCCGGCAGATCGGCGGACTCGATCCGGGCGCGGTAGTCCTCCGCCGAGCCCGGCCCGTCCTCCTCACCGAGTTCCTTGCGGATGGCGTTGAGCTGCTGACGCAGCAGGAACTCCCGCTGCTGCTTCTCCATCCCGGTCCGCACGTCCTCGGCGATCTTGTCGCTGACCTCGACCTCGGCCAGATGCTTACCGGTCCAGTCGATCAGCAGCCGCAGCCGCTCGTCGACGTCGACGGTCTCGAGCAGCTGCCGCTTCTGCACCTGGGTCAGATACGCGGCGTAGCCGGCCGTGTCGGCCAGCGCCGACGGGTCGGTCAGTTGATTGACATAGTCGACGATCTGCCAGGCCTCGCGCCGCTGCAGGATCGCCATCAGCAGCGATTTGTACTCGGCAGCCAGCGCGCGCGTCTCGTCGGTGGGTTCGGGTTCGGTCACCTCGGTGACCTGAACCCACAACGCAGCGCCGGGCCCGCTGGTGCCGGCGCCGATGACGGCGCGGGCCTCGCCGCGCACCACCGCCGCAGGGCTGCCACCGATGTGCCCGACCTGCAGAATCGACGCCAATGCCCCATGTGTCGGGTACCGGTCGTCAAGGCGCGGCGCGACCAGCAGCTTGCCCGACTCGCTGGCCCGCGCGGCATCGACCGCGGCGCGGGCGGCGTCGTCGAGCTCGATCGGCACCACCATCCCCGGCAGCACGATCGTGTCGCCGGAGAACAGCACCGGCACTGTCGTGGCTTCTGCCATCAGTCTTTTCCTCCAAAGTTCAGTCTGTTGGACTCAACTTGTGTGGAGGTGGGTTTGTTCCCGCGCCGCGGGAGTCCCCACGACGGTGACACCGGACTACCGCCGGATTCCCCCTCGACGGGGATGGCGGGGCCGGTGCGGACCCGGTATCCCTGCGATATGCATACCTGGCGTCTACGCGATTTCCACCACGACGACCTCGACGAGGTCATCTCGATCTGGGATCAGAGCCGCCGGCCCGACGAGTCGCATCCGGTGTTCTCGGTGTCGGAGGTGATCTCCGCGGCGCGCGCGGGTCAGCCGGCGGTGGTGGCCGTGGTCGGCGATCAGGTCGTCGGCATGGCGGCCGCACATCTGCAGGGCGAGCGGGCGTGGATCTCGATGGTCGCGCTCGGCGACGGCTGGCGGAATCAGGGTCTGGGCAGCGCGCTGCTCGGCGCCCTCGAGGCCCGGCTGCACGCGCACGGGGTGCGGCGGATCAGCGCGCTGCTGCCCCGGGACGCCACCGGCGCGGTCGCGCTGCGCAATTCGAGCTATGCGCAGCGCGACGGGCTGACCTATTTCGAGAAGGTCGAGCGGCTCGGCGGGTCCGATGCCGGCCTGCTGGCCACGCTCGGCGGTCAGGTGCTGGACGCCAGCCACTGGCATGAGCTGGCCGGCATGGACACCGAGAAGCAGATCATCGAGCGCCGAGTGGTGCTGCCGCTGGCCGAACCGGACCTCGCCGCGAACTACGGTGTGTCACCGCCCAAGGCGGTCATCCTGTTCGGGCCGCCGGGCACCGGGAAGACCAGCTTCGCCAAGGGGGTGGCCGGCCGCCTGGGTTGGCCGTTCGTGGAGATCTTCCCGTCGCGGCTGGGCGCGCCAGACGGCGCCATGGCGGCCGCGCTGCGGGAGGCGTTCACCGCCGTGATGGATCTGGAGGCCGCGGTCGTCTTCATCGACGAGGTCGAGGAGATCGCCGGATCACGTTCGGGCATCGCCGGGGACCCGGCCCACCGCGTCACCAATGAGTTGCTCAAGCTCATCCCCGCGTTCCGCAGCCGCGACGAGCGGCTGCTGATCTGCGCGACGAACTCGGTGCGTTCCCTGGATTCGGCGTTCCTGCGTCCCGGCCGGTTCGACTACATCATTCCGATCGGACCGCCCGACGAGGTGGCCCGGGCCGCGATCTGGCGGCGATACCTGGGCCGGCACGCCGAGCTGGTCGAGGTCGACAAACTGGTGGAGGCCAGCGACATGTTCACCCCGGCCGACATCGAGTTCGCCGCCCGCAAGGGCGCCCAGACCGCGTTCGAGCGGGAAATCCAGTACCGCCGTGGGGAACCCGCACGCACCGACGACTACCTGGCCGCGATCGCCGAGACCCGTCCCACCCTGACCCGGCAGATGATCGCCGAGTTCGAGGAGGACATCGCCGAGTGCACCCGGCTGTGAGGGCCCGGCCGGCACCGGGCCCCGGCCGCCGCAACGGCAGGGAGCCTGCCGTCGGGGAAACGGCAGGCTCCCTTGGGTGGGTGGTTGATCAGGCGGCGGCTTGTGCGCCCAGCACCCGTTGGATGTCCGGTTTCATCTCCTGCAGCTGCTGGCCCCAGTAAGCCCAGCTGTGGGTGCCGTGGGCCGGGAAGTTGAACACCCCGTTCTGCCCACCGGCGGCGATGTAGTTGTCCCGGAAGGTGATGTTGGTGCGCAGGGTGAATCCCTCCAGGAACTGCGCGGCCATCAGGTTGCCGCCCTCCACGCCGGCGTCCAGCTCCGAGGGGTTGCCGGTGCCGCAGTAGATCCAGATCCGGGTGTTGTTGGCCACCAGTTGCGCCATGTTGACCATCGGATCGTTGCGCTTCCACGCCGGATCCGACGACGGACCCCACATGCTCTCGGCGTTGTAGCCGCCGGCGTCGTTCATCGCCAGGCCGATCAGCATCGGCCACCAGCCCTCGGAGGGATTGAGGAAGCCGGACAGCGACGCGGCGTAGATGAACTTCTCCGGGTGATAGATGGCATACGTCAGCGCGGTGCTGCCGGACATCGAAATGCCCACCACCGCATTGCCGGTCTGCGAGACACCGCGGTTGGCCTCCAGCCAGACCGGCAGCTCCTGGGTCAGGAACGTCTCCCACTTGTAGGTGTAGTCCTGGCCGTTGCCGCGGGACGGCTGATACCAGTCGGTGTAGAAGCTGGACTGGCCGCCGACCGGCATCACCACCGACAGCCCGGACTGGTAGTACCACTCGAACGCGGCGGTCTCGATGTCCCAGCCGTTGTAGTCATCACGCGCACGCAGACCGTCGAGCAGGTAGACCGCGTGCGGGCCGCCGCCCTGGAACTGCACCCGGATATTGCGGTTCATCGCGTGCGAGTACACGTCGAGGTATTCCACGGGCAGACCCGGCCGGGAGAACGCACCTGCGGTTGCCGAAACCCCCGCCAATCCGATCAGGCCGGGCATCGCCAACGCCGCCACGGCGCCGATCGTCAACCGTCGCAGCGCCGTCCGTATCGCCGAACCGCCTAATTTTCTGACGAATTTCATAACGGCAACCAACCCACCTTTCCATCGCATGGCACATGCATTTGCCGTCTTTGCGTACGTAGTAGAGCACGCGGTGGGAGCCGCGACGCGCTGTCAACGCCGCACGACAGCGTCGCGGTTGGCTAACGATTACGACTCGGCGAGGACTCGGCGCACCGGGAACACGGGCTGTTACCTGTGGGAATGTTGTTACTGCTGAGAACTCGAATGGTGGTTGTCCGACGCGCCGGCGACACGGTGCAGCCGGGTCGCGTGCCGCGCCGACAACTCCTCCAGGCAGCTCACCCCGAGCAGCTTCATGGTGCGTGTGACCTGCGAAGACAGGATCTCGACCGCCCGCTGCACCCCGGCCTCGCCACCGGCCATCAACCCGTACAGATAAGCCCGGCCGACCAGGGTGAACCGGGCGCCGAGCGCGATGGCAGCCACGATGTCGGCACCCGACATGATCCCGGTGTCCAGCAAAATCTCGGTGTCCCGTCCGAGCTCGCGGGCCACCGTCGGCAGCAGGTCCAACGGCACCGGTGCGCGGTCGAGTTGACGGCCGCCGTGATTGGACAGCACGATCCCGTCGACGCCCCGCCCGACCACCGCACGCGCATCGGCGAGTGTCTGAATCCCCTTGACCACCAGCTTGTTCGGCCAGTGCTGGCGGATCCAGTCCAGATCCTCGAAGGTCACCGTGGGATCGAAGGTGCTGTCGAGGTATTCGGCGACCGTGCCGGGCCATTGGTCACCCTCGGCGAACGTCAGCGGTTCGGTGGTGAGCAGGTCGAACCACCACCGTGGCCGGGCCGCGGCGTCCAGGACGGTCCGCCAGGTCAACGCCGGCGGGATCGACATCCCGTTGCGGGTGTCGCGCAGCCGCGCCCCCGCCACCGGAACGTCGACGGTCACCAGCAGGGTGTCGTAACCCGCCGCGAGTGCCCGCCGCACCAGCGCCATCGACCGGTCCCGGTCCTTCCACATGTACAGCTGGAACCAGTTGCGTCCGTGCGGGTTCTCCGATTTCACCGTTTCGATCGAGGTGGTGGCCAGAGTGGACAGCGAGAACGGGATGCCGGTCCGTCCGGCGACCCGGGCGCCGGCACGTTCGCCCTCGGTGTGCATCAAGCGGGTGAAACCGGTGGGGGCGATACCGAACGGCAGCGCCACCGGTGCGCCCAGGACGTCCCAGCCGGTACGCACCGTGGCGACGTCACGCAGGATCATCGGGTGGAACTCGATGTCGCGGAACGCCTGCCGGGCGCGCCGCAACGACAACTCCTCCTCGGCGGCGCCGTCGGCGTAGTCGAAGGCGGCCCGCGGGGTTCGCCGCCTGGCCAGCCGGCGTAGGTCCTCGATGGTCAGGGCCGCGGCGAGCCGCCGGCGGGTGGTCAGCCTCGGAGCCGAGAAGCCCAGCAGGCCGGTCAACTCCCGGGGCCGGGGGAGACGTCGCCTCGTCATCACTGTTCCGTCAACGTCCTGCTGTTCCGTCAACGTCCTGCTGTTCCGTCAACGCTGTGTCGTCACGGCCCGTCGGGCCATCAGCCGGCGCTCCTCGATCGCTCGCCCGATGTCCTGCAGCAGCACCGGTTTGCGGGTGACCAGATCCTCGAGCACGGTCCGCTCCAACTCGACGACGGTGACTTCGTCGACAGCGTACGCCGACGTGGACACCGGCTCGCGGGTCAACGTGCTCTGGCCGAGGAAATCACCCGGACCGGCGATGCGGACCTCGACCGCGGAGCCGTCGGCCAGCGGGGCGACCACCCGCACCCGACCCCGCACCACGAACGTCATGTGGCTGGGAACCTCCCCGGCCACCTGAATCGGCTCACCCGCGCCGTACCGCGCGATGCCGGCGCGGGGGAGCAGTTCCTGCTGTTCGGCCTCGCTGAGCCGCAGCGCCGGCGCGATCGCCGCCAGCGCCGTCGTCAGGCGCTCGGTGGTGACGAAATCGTCCGTGGACCGGTCGAGATGCAGGCCGGCGCGCCGCGCCGCGTACCACACCCAGCGCAGGAAGGTGGACCGGGCCGTGGCGTCGTCGGCGGGGGTGCGCAACGGTATCGACGTCCGGTATTCGCCGCGGCCGGCCGGGGCGGCCGACGGTTCGGCGCCGGGCAGCAGCTGCGGCAGATTGGCGGCCACCCGGGTCAGCATCGCGCACACCTGATCGGGCGCGTCGCCGCCGGCGAACACGGTGGGAACGGTGATGGTGTGGGTGCCGGGCGGACGGCTCAGGTTGGTGAACGACGCGTCGGCGAGTTCCGAGTTCGGTATCACCCGCAGGCCGCCGCCGGTGTCGATGTGGGTCGCGCGCCAGTTCACCTCGACGACCTTGCCCCGCGCCGAGGGAGTGTCCACCCAGTCGCCGATCTGGAACGGCTGCTCGAACAGCACCAGCAGACCGGACACGATCTGGCCGACCGCGTTCTGCAGGGCCAACCCCAGCACGATCGACGAGACACCCAGGGCGGTGAACAGCCCGCCGACATTGGCGCCCCAGATATAGGCCAGGATCAGCGCCAGCCCGACGGCGATCAGCGCGAACCGGGCGACGTCGACGAAGATCGTCGGAATGCGTTTCCGCCAGGTGTCCTCCGGGGCGCCGTGGAACAGGGTGGCGTTGAGCCCGGACAGCAGCAGGATCAGCACCGCGAAGCTGAACGCGGTCGCCACGATCCGCACCGGCGTCGCCTCGGTGGACACCTCGACCGCCTGGACCAGCAGGATCAGCAGCGCGGCGAGCGGCAGAAGGTAATTGCGCAACAGCTGGACCGGGCGCGCCATGATGCTGTTCCGGCGCACCAGGGCGTCGTGCAGTTCGGTGAGCAGGATCAGGGCGGCCGGGAACCCCACGGCGACCCCGATCGCCCAGTACAGCCACGCCCCGTCCAGCGCCAGGCTCACGACCGCTGCTCCGTGAGCCGCCAGACCGGTTCCGCCGCACCGTCGATGTCGATCTGTCCGGCCTGCTCGAACCGGTAGGTGTCGCGCAGGACGTCGCGGACCCGGGTGGTGACGAAGATCCCGGGTTTCGCGGTGCCGGTCTGCACCTGATAGGCGATGTTCACCGCGGAGCCCCACATGTCGTAGGCGAGGCGGGAGCGGTCCACCAGGCCGCTCTTGACGGTCCCGGTGTCGATGCCGGCCCGCAGTTCCAGCCGGTGGCCGGTCTCACGGGTGAACCGATCGATGATGCGCTGCAGATCGAGCGCGAAGTCGACGGTGCGCCGGACGTTGTCGAGCCGGGGGACCGACAGACCGCAGCTGGCGATGTAGCCGTTGTGCATGGTACGCACCCGCTCCACCCCGTGGTGGTCGGCTGCCGCGTCGAACTGACGGATCAGCTCGTTGACGATCGGCACCGCCTCCGCGGACGGCAGATTGAACGAGACCTCGTCGAGCCCGACGATGTCGGCGAAGATCACCGTCACGTCCTGATGGTCCTGGGCGATGGTCTGCTCCCCGTCGCGGTAGCGCTGCACCACCGGTTCGGGCATCAGCGAGAGCAGCAGACGGTCGTTCTCCCGGCGTTGTTCGGCGAGCAACTCCTCCTTGGTGGCGAGATTGCGGCTCATGTCGTTGAACGCCGCGGTGAGATCGCCGAATTCGTCATGCGAGGTCACCGGCAGCCGGACGTGGTAGTCGCCGGTGGTGACCCTCCGGACCCCCGCTTCGAGCCGGCGGACCGGTCGCACGAAGATCCGGGCCAGCAGCATGGCGGCCAGGCACACCGCGAAGACGATCGCCACCGTGGACAGCACCAGGGTGCGGGTGAACTCCACGACCGGTCCGAATGCCTCGGCGGTGTCCTTCTCGGCGACGATGGACCAGTTCAGGCCGGGCAGATCGACCGGCGCATAGGACTGCAGGGCTTCGCGCCCTAGGTAGTCGGTCCCGATCAGCGTGCCGGTCTGGCCGCGCTGGGCGCGGTCGACCGCCTCATTGCGGATCGGTTGGACCAGGGTCGTCCCGCCGCTGCGCAGGGATTCCTCGGCGACGGTGGGCGGGGTGCCGGCTTCGACGACGGCACGCTTGAACTGTTCGGGATCCTCCAGGAACAGCCGTGAATCCGAGCGCATCAGATCATCGGTGCCGACCAGATACGTTTCGCCGGTGCGCCCCAGCCCCACGCTCTCCCACTGGCGGTCGGCGGTCATCACCCGGTTGATCTTGTCGATGGGGAACTGCAGAGCCAGCGCCCCCAGGATGCGGCCCCCGGTGCCGACGGGTGACACCATCCACGCGGTGGGCTCGGAGGTGGGTTGATAGGTGCTGAAGTCGGTGAGGCCGACATGGTCGACCATGTTCGAGCCCAGCGCCTTGCGGTAGGCCTCGCTCAACGCCGTTTCCCGGTACGGCCCGGTGTGCAGGTTGGTGCCGAGGTCGACGCCCTTGTAGGCGCTGTAGACCACGTTGCCCCGGGTGTCGATCAGCAGGGCGTCCTCGAATTCGAAGCGTTCGACGATCTCCCGGAAGAAATCGTGGAATCGCGCGTTGGCCGCCGACCAGGCGCTGCCGTCGCCGGCGTCGTCGTTGTCGATCGCCGCGTCCCAGTCGCTGAACGGCGCGGTGTAGTGGGCCTGCAGGTAGCGCTGGGCACTGCCGGACGGCAGCAGCGCCTCGACGCGGAGCCGGCTGCCGGTGGCCGTCGTGTCGCCGCCGAAGTGGCGTTCGTAGTAGTCGACGATCGCCCGGTGCTGCGCCGGTGTGACGGTGGCGTCGTGCAGTTCGTCGAACGCGTCGGTGAATGCGGTGACCGCGGCGGCGGCGGTGTCGCCCCGGCTGTAGATGACCAGCGAGTTCGTCAGGTCGGAGAACAGCGTTTCCAGCTCTCTGGCCTGCGAGGTGCGGATCTCGATCAGTCCGTCGAACGCCGAGGCGCGCAGCGAGGAACGTCCGGACTGGTACCCGATGAAGCCGACCACGGCGACCGCGACGACACTGGTCGTCAGCAGCATCATCAACAGCTTCGACTGGATGCTGAAGCGGGGCGTCCAGTGCCGGCGGGGCTTTCTGCGAATGGCCATCGAATCCCGGAGCTTAGCCGGGCTGGGGTACGAGCACTCCGAACATGTCGAAAGCGCTGTTCATTCACCCCGGTTTCTCACCGGGCCGGTTCGATGATCAGCCAGCCGTGGGGGGCGACGTCCACATTCGTGAGGTCGGCGGCCGGCGGCGCGCCGGAACCGGCGACGACCCGCCCTGCACCGAGCCCGATTTCGGACAGTCGCAGCGGCAGCGGTGCGGTGTCGATGTTGAGCGCCACCACCAGCGCGTGTTCACCGCTGCGGGATTCGTACACGTACTGCGTGTTGGTCAGGTGCAGCGGTGCGGTGGTGGCGGTGTGCAGCCAGGGGTTTCGGCGCCGCAGCCCGATGAGGTGCTGGTGCAACCGGACGAGGTCGGCGGCGACGGTGTTCTCGCCCGCACCGGAAACGATTGGCGGCGAACCGAACTCGGGGCGGATGGCGTCGTCACCGCCGAACCGTTCCTCCTTGACGCCGAGGTATCCGGCTTCGTCGCCGGCGTAGATGCTGGGAACCCCGCCGACCGTGAGCAGGAGCACCACCGCGTGTTCGACATGCCGGCGGTCCGCCAACCGGCTGGCGATGCGGGTGACGTCGTGGTTGCCGATGAAGGTCAGCGGGGTGAAGACCGCCAGGAAATCGTTGTGCCGCTGCAGCGCCCAGTCCAGTTCAAAGAAGTTGCCGTCGTTGAGGCTGCTCCAGACGGCCTTCCACAGTTCGTACTGGGTGACCGAGTCGAAGGTGGCGGCCGATACCGTCGCCGCGTAGTCGCCATGGATCACCTCGCCGACGAACCAGGCCTCCGGATGACTCCGGCGCACGTCGGGCAGGACTCGCGCCCAGAATTGGTCGGGCACGGCGTAGGCGGCGTCGAGCCGCCAACCGTCGGCGCCCCGGTTCAGCCAGTGCCGGAGCACGTCGACGGTGTAGGCGGCGACCTCGGGGTTGTCGTGATCGAGCGCGATCAGCTCGTCGTGCCCCTCGAACGTCTCGAACCGGTCGCCGCGCCGGCGGAACCAGCAGGACGACCCACCGGCGGCCGCGTCGCGGTACCGCGCGAAATCGGTCCCGACGTGGTGGAACACCCCGTCGAGCAGCACTCTCAGCCCACGCCGGTGCGCCTGCTCGACCAGCTCGTCGAAGTCGGCGTCGGTACCGAGCCGCGGATCGATCCGGTAGTGGTCGGTGGTGTCGTAGCCGTGGCTGCGCGACGCGAAGACCGGACCGAGCGCCAACCCGGAGGCGCCGAGGTCCACCACATGGTCGAGCCAGTCCAGCACCCGCCGGAGCCGGTGTTCGTCCGGCCCCGGTGGCCCGGTGGTGGGATCCGTCCAGGGATGAGCGCCGACGAAACCGAGCGGATAGATCTGCCACCAGATGGTGTGGCGCACCCAGTCCGGTCCGGTCACGGCCGGAATTTCCGCTCGTACAGCTCCCTCATGGTCTCGGTGAGCTCGGCCGCCGGTCCGTCCGCGACCAGGCCGGGCGCCACCACCGTGACCGGCAGCGGCGCGACGGGTCCCGGGGGCGCGCCCCACTCGGCCAGCCAGCCGCTCAGCTGCGCCGCCGACGCCGCGTAGACGATCCGGCCCAACCCGACCCAGGCGTGCGCCGCCGCGCACATCGGGCAGTGCTCCCCGGAGGTGTAGACGGTGGCGCGGCCCCGTTCGTCCGGGCCGAGATGCTGCGCGGCCCAGCGTGCGATCGCGAACTCCGGATGCCGGGTGCGGTCGCCGCCGCTGACCCGGTTGCGATCCTCGTAGCGGATCTGCCCGTCGGCGTCGACCAGGATCGATCCGAACGGTTCGTCACCCGCGGCGAGCGCGGCCCGCGCCAGCTCCACGCAGCGGTGCAGATATCGGAGGTCGTCGTCGCCAATCGCCACGATGACCGAGTGTAGGGACCGGATGCGGTGACCGAGTGCCGTTCGCCGGGGGCTCTCACCGCGCCGACGCCGGGTCCATCGGTGCGGATCCGCAACAGCTGTCGGCGGTCTGCAGCCGGCAGGCGCACGAGGCCTGCACCGGCGTGTCGGCGCGGGCCAGTGCGACCCTCAGCTGCTGATCGATGATCGCTGCCTCCGCGGTGCGGCCGAGCCGCTGCAGGCATTCGTGATAGCCGTGCAGGCTCCACACATTGTTCGGGTGTCGACAGGCCCGGCTCAGCGTCGAGTCCAGCCCGAGATCGGCGGCGTACACGGCGGCCGCCTCGGTCACCCGGCCCTGTTCGAGCAGCAGCGCCCCGAGGGCGTGGCGAGGCGGTTGCATCCAACCCCACGGCTCGTCGTAGGGCAGGTTGTCGTAGCGGTCGACGGCCCGCCGCAACGCGGTGAAGGCCTCCTCGAACCGCCCTTCGCGGTACGCGATCTCACCGTCGAGCATGGCGTCGGCGACCGCCAGGATGTCGCGGGCGGTGTTGTTGAACAGACAGCGGCTCGGCGGGATCCGCGCGTAGGCGTCGGCGAACGCGGCCCGCTCCGCGTGAGCTCGCTGCAGCTGCCCTTTGACGGCATGGGCGATTCCGCGGCCGTAGTGCACGGTGGCCGCGGTGGTGCAGTACAGGCCGCGATCCGCGGGCAGCGGGTCGGCGATCAGGTCGTCCCACCTGCCGAAACGCACCAGCACGTGGGTGCGCAGCGGCACGAAGGCTTCCAGCCAATCGGCCATCGGCGGGGACTCGACCGACAGCAGTTCGGGCGTCAGCTGTTCCGCCAGTTCGTCGGCGGCCCGCAGCGCGGTGTGGAACCGGCCCTCGAACATCGCCGCGTACACCACGAAATGCAGGTTGTGGGCCCGGTACAGCGAAGAGAAGTTCAAGGGCCCGGCGTGGTCGACGAACCTCCGGTCCGCTTGCACCGCCGCGAGATTCGCGAGGGTCGCGCTGCGATAGTCACCGCAGAGCACGTCGATGTGGCTGGGCATGTGCAGGAGATGACCGGCGTCCGGCACCAGGTCACGCAGCAGGTCGGCGGCCCACAGCGCATCCTCGGGGCGGGCCGACATCTCCATGGTGTGCAGATACAGGTGCAGCACCCCGGGATGGGCGCGGCCCTCGGGGGTGGCCAGCGCCGATTCGAGGATCTCCTTGGCCTCCAGCACCCGCGAACCCGGCGCCGGCTCACCGGTGTCGATGTCCCACAGCGCCCAGGCCGAGACGTTGATCAGGGCGTCGGCGGCCAGGGCCTGCACATCGACGTCGTCGGGATGTCTGCGCGCGAGCGTGGCCATCGCGTCGGCGTAGGCGTGCCGGCCGGCGGCGAGCGCGTCGAGGTCGTCGGGGTCGTCGGTGGGGAACCCGGAGGGTGAGCGCGGCGATCAGCTCCCGGTCGACGGTCGAGGCGGTGCCGCGGGCTGCGGCGTCGAGTTCCCGGCGGGCCCGCGCCAGCGCCCCGGTGCGGTCAGCGGTGTCGAACGCCTCCCACGCCTTGTTGTAGTTGGGGCCGGCCGCATAGGCGATGCCCCACCGGGCGGCGGCGAGGTCCGGGTCGAGCCGCAGCGCCCGCTCGAAGCATCGGACCGCCTCTTCGTGATTGAACGCGTAGGCCCACACCATGCCCCGGTCGCACCACACCTGGGCCTGTCGCACTGTCGTCGGCACGGCGCGATGGTAGGAGCCCAGATCGAAATACGGCTCCATACCGGCACGATAAACCGCCCCGGCACCACCCGCACGGGAAACAACTTCCGGCCGCCGCTCGTTGACGCCCCGTGTCGATACCCCCGGATCCCTCAGGGCCCCAGATCGCTCAGGACCCCCAGGTTCAACCGGCCGCGATCCCCGCAGGCCCCGGCGCACCGGGTGCGGCGGTCCCCGCACTTCCGCCGCTGCGGGATCAGGCCGACCGGCTGATCCAACTCGGCCTGGCACGCATAGCCGGTCTTCCTCCGGAGGTCGTGTACGCCGGGGCGCACGAAGCCGACATGCCCGGCGCGGGGTCCGCGTTGTTGGTGCTGCACCCGGCCGTGTTGCCCGCCTCGGTGTTGGCGCCGCATGTCACGGTGGCCGGCCGGTCCGGTTTCGTGGTGGCCGACATGACCGACGTCGACGCGTTCATCCCGATCGACGAGGTGGACCTGCCGGAGGATCCGATCTATCTCATCGACGGCCCGGACCGCGGCGACGAGATGGCCGGCCGGAGTCCGCAGGAGGCGCTGCCGGCCATCACCGGTGCCGGCCGCACCCCGTTGCTCCTCACCGAGGGTCTGCACTGGGTGTTGCAGCAGCCCGGCGTCCTGCAGCGCAACCACTGCTTCATGACGATCGGATCGCGGCGGCGGCGGCCGAACGGCACGCTGGACGCGCGGACACCCGCGCTGTGGCTCAGCAACGGCACCGGCCGGGACGGTGCGCATCGCCGGCACGCCCCGAAGGTGGGCTGGTGCTGGGCCCGTAACCGGCACACCTGGCTGGGCTTCGCGTCGGCCGCGGCCCGACGGCCGGTGCCCGGCGAATTCGACACCATCGCCTGCAACGTGTTCTAGTGCGTCTGTGGTGGAGATACAGCTGGAGAACCTGACGCACGCCGAGCTGGACCGGCTGCGGGCGGTCTACGAGCCGCTCGCCCGGTCGGTGCGGCAACTCATCGACGCGACCATCCGCACCGAGATGGACGCCGACGCGGTGACCGCGGCGACCGCCCAGATCGACGCGGTGACCGCCCGGTTGCGCACCAGGCAGATCGACGGGTCCTTCGGTGTCCGGTACACCACGGCGGGCGCCCCGATGGCCTGGGGCGACGCGGTGTGCGGGGTGCGCAACCCGATCGCTCCGCCGCTGGTCACCGAGCGCGACGGGGATCGGGTGTTCAGCGAGTTCGAGCTGGGAGCGGCCTACGAGGGGCCGACCGGTCACGTCCACGGCGGCGTGTGTGCCATGGTGCTCGACCATCTGCTGGGGGAGGTGGCCGCCGACTCGGACAAGCCGCGATTCACCGGCACCCTGACCGTCCGGTACCGCCGGCCCACCCCGCTGGGTGCGCTGCGCGCCGAGGCGTGGATCGACCGGATCGACGGCCCGAAGGCGTTCGCGGCCGGCCACATCCTGGCCGGGCAGCAGGTGACCGCCGAAGCCGAAGGCGTGTTCATCCTGCCGAAGTGGGCTCGCGGGTAGCCGCGACCGCGAGCAGGCTGCGGGTGATGGTGCCCAGTTCGGCGACCAGCACCCGCGCCGCCCGGTCGTCGCGGGGCAACCGGCCGGCCACCTCCCGCACCTTCTGATCGGCGGCGGTCAGCGCCGCGGTGTCGACCGTCCAGGCCGCCGCCGGATTCGGCGGTGAACCGCGCAGCGCGTCGATGTACTCGTCGACGGCCGCGACGAACTCCCGGTCCAGCTTCGCCGACGGCTGGTCGGGCAGATTGGTCTCCAGTGCGACGCAGGCGCCGGTCACCGCGTTGACCGCGGCCCTGAAGGTACGTAGCCAGCGCCGCAGTTCCCGCGAGTCGACCCGGGTCATCCCGGAGGCCGCCTCGAACGCCGCGCGGGCCCGGAACGCCCGCTGCCACACCGCGGCCAGCACCTCGTTGGGACGGTCGACCCCGTGCACGAACGCCTTGACCACCAGCGCCGCGTAGTCGATCTCGGTCTTCAACAACTCACCGGCCCGCTGCCGCAACCGGACCAGCCCGTCGTCGGGCAGGGCGACGTGGGCCATGATCGCCACCGCACCACCGAGCACCACCGCGAAGACCGGTCCGGTGAAGGTCGCCGGATGGCCGGTGTCGCCGATGGCGAGGACGAACATCAGCGCCGCCCCGAGCGCAACGTTCACCGCGATGAATCCGTATCGCAACGCCAGATAGGTCGCCGCCACGAGCAGCGCGGCGACCGTGGCCGCCACCAGACCGTCGGGCCGCCACAACACGATCGGCACGGTCGCCACCGCCACCCCGGTGGCGAGTCCGAGAATGCGCCCACCGCACCGGGTGTAGGTGTGGGCGGTCTCGGGTCGCAGCACCAGCAGCACGGTCAACGCCATCCAGTGCCCCTGGTCGAGGTCGCCGTAGCGGGCCAGCGCGATCGCCCCGGCGGTGCCCACCGCCAGCCGCAGCGCATGCCGCAGGACCGGCGACGGCCAGGTCAGCTGGGCCTGGACGGCCGCGAGCACGTCGCCCGGGGTGCGCCGGTGCAACCGTCCGAACCGCAGTGCCACGGCGTCGCTGACCTGGGCCGCCAACCGCTGCGCGGTGGCCGACCGGTCGCCGTCGACATCGTCGGCGGCGGCCTGCGATCGGTGCAGCGCCTCACGGGCGCGCTGCTGAACGTGCCGACCGCTCCCGGCGGCGGCGGTGAGCGCGTCGGCGGCGGCGGCCAGGGTCCGGGCGATCGGCCCGTCCGGCAGGTCGTCGGCGGCGCCCAGGGCGTACAGCGTGGCGCCGATGCGTTCGGGCAGCCGGTAGCTGTCCCGCTGGGCCGGGGAGGGCCGGCGCGAGCTGGTGCGGTCGTAGGTCTGGCGCAGATTCCGCAGCGGTGCCTCGTCAACGTGGACGTCCGAGCCACTCGCCAGCCGCTGCGCGTCGGCGCCCAGCGAGGCCAGTGCCGCGGCGGTGGCCTCCCGCCGTGCCCGCCACGGCCGGGGCGGCCGGATCACCAGCAGCGCGGCCTGCACGCCGCCCGCCACGACCGCCAGCACCGCGGCCGCGGCCGCCTCGATCAGCGCCGGCCCCACCGGCGGGGCGACCACGACCAACAGCGCCACCGCGGCGGCGGTCAGGCCGGCGTCGCCGTCCACCGCCCAGCACATCCCGGCGGCGAAGCACCACACCGCGACCGCGGCGACGAACCACGCGGGATGGCCGCCGGTCAACGCGCCGACGAGCACGGCGAGCCCGCTGCCCACCGCGACCGTCAAGACCGCCGACACCCGGTCGAAGGGGCTGTCCTGCAATGCTGTTGCGCCGGCGACCGCGGCGGCGCCGGCCACCCACATCGCCGCGGTGGGCGACACCAGATACCAGGCCAGGGCGGCGGTGGCCAGCATCGCGATCATGCTGCGGGCCACCGCACCCAGATATGGCGAAGCCAGCCGCGGCAGCCCGATCACCGGCGACCCTCGCACACGGTGCCATTGTTCCCCATGTCGCGTCGGATTCGGGGAGCAGCGCCGCGCGCCACCGGACTGGCGGTGACTCCACTAGGTTCGGTGCGGTGGAGAAGGTGATGGTGACACTGCGATCGGGAGATGCGGACCAGGACTGGTGCACCGGGCTGCGGTCGCGGGTGGCGGCCGAGCTGCTCGAGCTCGGACTGCCCGGACTCACGGTCAACGTGCGCGACGACGCGGTGCGCGGCTCGTTGATGACGTTGACCACGTTGGATCCACCGGTGGTGGCGGTGGTGAGCCTGTGGACCCAGCAGTGCTACGGCGAGCAGGTCCGGGCGGCCCTGGACCGGCTGCGACGCGAATGCGACGTACTGGCAGCGTATCTGGTCACCGAATCGGTGCCGTTGCCGCCGCCGGTCGGCGAAATGGGCGAACGCACCCCGGGTTTGGCCAATGTGGCGTTGTTGCGCCGGCCCGCGGACCTGGATCCGGCGACCTGGTTGCGACGCTGGCACCTCGACCACACCCCGGTCGCGATCGAGACCCAGGCGACGTTCGGCTACACCCAGAACGCGGTGGTCCGGCCGTTGACCGAGGACGCCCCGCGGATCGACGCGATCGTCGAGGAACTGTTCCCGATCGAGGCGGTCACCGATCTGCACGCGTTCTTCGGGGCCGCCGACGACGCCGATCTCGCCGACCGGATGCGCCGGATGGTCGCCAGCACCGAGGCGTTCGGCGCCAACCGCGACATCGACACCGTGCCGACGAGCCGGTATCCGATGCGCACACCCTTCGCCGCCGGCTGACCGGCACGGCTTACGCTGCTGCGCGTGACAGTGCAGATCAGTGATGTCAACAAGGTCCGGACGCTGACCCTGGATCGTCCGGAGGCGCTCAACGCGTTCAACGAGGCGCTCTACGACGCCACCACCGTCGCTCTGCGCGACGCCGACGCGGATCCGGACGTGTCGGTCGTGCTGCTCACCGGCGCGGGCCGGGCGTTCAGCGCCGGCAACGACCTGGTGGAGATGCAGGCCCGGATCACCGACCCGGACTTCACCCCGGGTGAGCACGGTTTCCCGGGGTTGATGAAGGCGCTGCTGGATCTGCGCAAACCGTTGATCTGTGCGGTCAACGGGGTGGCGGTCGGGATCGGCACGACCATCCTGGGGTACGCGGATCTGGTGTTCATGGCCGACACCGCCCGGCTCAAATGCCCGTTCACCAGCCTGGGGGTGGCGCCGGAGGCCGGGTCGTCGTATCTGCTGCCGCAGTTGATGGGCCGGCAGAACGCGGCGTGGCTGCTGATGTCCTCGGAGTGGGTCGACGCCGAGGAGGCGCAGCGGATGGGGATCGCCTGGCGGGTGTGTCCGGTCGACGAACTGCTCGCCGAAGCCCGTCGGCACGCCGAACTGCTCGCCTCCCGTCCGGTCGCCAGTCTGATGGCCGTCAAGCACACGATGGTCGAGCCGATCCGCGCCGACGTGGAGGCGGCGATCGCCCGAGAGTACGACCAGTTCGCCGAACTGCTCGGCGGTGCGGCCAACGCCGACGCGCTCGCCGAGTTCACCGGCCGCAAGAAGTGATTTCGGCGTTCTGACGTTCGCTCAGCGACCGTCAGCACGCCGAAATCGCTGGTCAGGACCGGACTGCGCGCAGCACCGCCTCGGTGATCCGGGTGCAGAACGCCTCCGCGTCCTCGTCGGAGTGGGTCAGCGCGCGCAGGAACGTCGCGCCCCGGATCAGCTCGAACACCGCGTCCGGATCGCAGTCGGGTGCGGCCTGCCCGGCGGCTTTCGCCCGTTCGAGCATCGCGGCGATGGCGGCGCGCACCGGCAGTTCACCGCGGGTCATCAGCCGCCGGTAGTCGTCGGGGTTGCGGCTGTAGGCCGACATCAGCCCCGGCACCGCCGCCCGGGCCGCCGGCTCCATCGCGACAGTCAGGAACAGTCGCACCCAGGTGCCCAGATCGGCCTCCAGATCTCCGGTGGGCTCGGGCAGTTCGAAGGTGTCCAGATGCAGGACGGCCTCTTCGATGAGCTCGTGCTTGTGCTGCCATCGACGGTAGATGGTGGGCACGCTGACCCCGGCGCGATCGGCGATCAACGCCAATGTGGTGGCGTCATAGCCGTGTTCGACCACGACGTCCCGCGCGGCCGCGCGGATGGCGTCGTCGAGCGCCGGGTCGCGCGGCCGCCCGGGAGAGCGTGCGCCGCTGCCGGGCATCAGTTCTCCTCGAGTTCCGCCGAAACGCCCATTACGTTACATCGATTAACGTAATGTCTGGCGCGTGCTCACCCCCTACGACGAGTTGATGTGCCATCAGCTGTCCACCACCTTCGACCACGTGGCGCAGTCGGATCTGCGCTGGACCGAACGGGTGGTGATCTACGGGTTCGACCCGGAGAGCCTGACCAGCGTGATGACCGGGATGGCGCGCTATCCCAACCGCAATGTGACCGACGCGTACGCGATGGTGACCGTGGACGGTCAGGCCCACGTGGTGCGCACATCCCGGGAGATCGTCCCGTTCGGCGGCGAGAATCCCGGCGGGACAGACGGATTGACGTTCTGGTCGGTGGGGCCCTACCGCTACGAGGTGCGCGAGCCGCTGCGCCGGGTGCGTGCCACGCTGGAGCCGGGCCACGGGCTGGCGCTGGACGTGGACTTCGCCGGGACCTTCGACTGCTACGAGCAGGCCCCGGCGTTCTTCCGCGACCGCGGCCGGGTGGATGAGGACGCCCGCCGCTTCTATCAGGTGGGCCGCGCCTCGGGCGGGATCACGGTGGGGGACCGGCGGATCGACATCGACGACAGCTGGCACTTCGGACGCGACCACTCCTGGGGAGTGCGGCGCGGCGGCGGTGGCGGCGACCTTCCCGAGACCTCGATCCTGCAGCCCCGCACCATCCCGGACGGCGTGCTCTACTTCATGGGCATCTTCGAATTCGACGACCGGCTGGTGCATTTCGCGCAGCGCGAGACCGCCGACGGTGAGGTCTTCCACTATGAGGGGGAGATGCTCGCCCCGTCGTCGACCGGACGGCCGAGCACACCGATCACCCGGGTGTCCCACGATTTCACCTTCCGCGACGACCTGCGGGTGATCAGCGGCGGGAAGGTGACGATCCACACCGCCGACGGCTCCGCGGAGGACATCACCATCACGCCGTTGACCGGCTTCTGGCCCGGCTTCGCCGGCTACGACGAGTACCGCGGGTACGCCTCCGGTCATTGGCGGGGTCCCAGCTACGTCGACAGCTTCGTCGTCGACACCACCGACCCGGCGGAGGTCGGCCAGGTCAGCCTGCTCAGCGAGACGTTCTGCCGGGTCCGGTGCGGTGACGCGGTGGGCCACGGCCTGGTGGAGATGGTGTTCGTCGGCCGCAATGAGCGCTATGGCTACGCCGGGTACTGAGGACATCCGGCCCACCGAGGCGGAACTGCCCGCTCGGCTGGAACCGGTCATTCACCGACGGCTGCCGGACACGGCCGGAACACGCATCGCGAACTGGCGGGCGGCCGAACGGGGAATGTCCACCGAGACGTTCCTGTTCGACCTGCAGCGCGACGGCCCGGACGGCCCGGTCACGGTGCGGCGGCTGGTGTTCCGCCGGCCGCCCGCGGTCAGCCTGTTCCCCGACTACGATCTGCTGCGCCAGGTGCTGGTGATGAACCGGCTGCGCGACACCGAGGTTCCGGTGCCCACGGTGTGCTGGCTCGACCGCGACGGCATGGAGCTGGGCACGCCGTACTACGTGATGGAGCAGATCCCGACGATCGGCAGCCCCGGGGATTTCCCGTCCTATCACTGCGCGGGGATGTATTTCGACGCGACCCCACAGCAGCGCACCACGATGTGGACCGGCTGCGTTCGGGCGATGGCCGATGTGCACACCCTGGATTGGCGGGTGCTGCGGCTGGACGCGCTGCTCATGCCGGACCGGGGGCGCCACCCGCTGGAGCAGGTTATCGACTATTACACCGACGCGCTGCACTGGGCCTCCGACGGCGACCCGCGCCCGGAACTGGCCGCCGCCGCCGAGTGGCTGCGCCGCCACCTCTACGAACCGGAACACCTCGCGCTGTGCTGGGGGGACAGCCGGTTGTCGAACATCCTGTACGGCGAGGATTTCGCGGTGAACGCGGTGGTCGACTGGGAGATCGCCTACATTGGCGACCACGAGGCGGACCTGGCGTGGTTCCTGTTCATCGACTGGGCGTTCTCGGAGTACGAGGGGACACCGCGGCTACCAGGCACGCCCGGCCGCGACGAGACGATCGAGCTCTACCAGCGGTTGAGCGGTCTACCGGTGCGGAACCTGCGCTACAACGAGCTGCTCGCCGTGCTGGCGTTGTCGGTGCCGGTCACCCGGTTGGAGACCAAACTGCGCAGCGATGGTCTGCTCGCCGAGGGATTCGATCTGCTGGGCTTCTGCGTGGAGCGGGCGCGTCAGCTGCTCGGCTGACGGCCTCGCCGTTGACCGTCGGACAGCCGTTGACCTGGTGTGCTGCGATGATCGCCCGTAGGGTGCGGCGGCACCGGCCGCAGTCCGCACCGGCCCCGCAGGCCTCGGCGATCTCCTTCGAGGTGCGCGCGCCGGCGGCGACGACCTCGTCGACGACCTGGCTGGTCGCCCCAGTGCACAGACAGACAAACATCAGCGCATCCGATTTCCCGACTCGTCCACGCTCATGAGGTGTACGAACTTTCCGACGAACAATGAGGGGTAGGCACCCAGACCCGCCTTGGTCATCCACTCGGCGGCGGCATCGGGATGGTCGATCCACTGCCGGGCGGCCGCTTCGCTCTCGATCTCCTGCAGGATCATCACCTCGTGCCCGTCGTCGAGCGCGCGGTAGACCCAGATCCGACGGACTCCGGCGCTGGTGAATCGGTCCAGCGCGTCGCGCACCTTGATCATCAGGTTCGACACATCGTCGACGGCGGCCATCGCGCCGACGATCACGTTGGCGATCGCGTCGGCCGGGGCGGGCTCGAACAGGTCGAGCCGTTCCACGACCTGGCCGCCGAAAATCGGCGGGATGTCCTGCACACCGGCGATGTCGAACCATTCGAAAACACGCGACGATCCCAGCAGTTCCCGAATGGAATGCGGCTCCCGAATACCGATGGTGACCAGAATTCGACCCGGTTCCCATAGCGAGGAATAAACGACCACATGGTGTGCGCCGAATTCGGCGAGGCCGTCACGTTGCCGCTGCATCCAACGCCACATGCCGTCGACGTCTTCGACGCGGAAATCGCAGGCGACGATAAGCGAATCCAGGTCGTATTCGCTCATCCATCACCACCTGTCCGGAGCGCCCGCCGCAAGGTTCGCTTAGTCTAACCTAACTTAGGAGAGCCTGTCCAGACATCGCGGGCGAACTTAGGTAAGGCAGACCAGACCTGCATGTTCACCGGCCCGGCCGCCGCGTCGACACACCCGAAACACGCCGGAGAACCGCGTTTTGACGGTGGTCCCGGGGTATCCGCTGCACTAGATTCATCACCAGATCCATCGATGTACGACCACTGCACCACTTCGAGCGACACCTGATCAGCCCGCCGGTGTTAAGGAGCGACGATGCAAGGCGATCCCGAAATTCTCAAACTGCTCAATGAGCAATTGACCAGCGAACTGACCGCCATTAATCAGTACTTCTTGCATTCGAAAATGCAGGAGAGTTGGGGTTTCACCGAATTAGCGGAAATCACCCGTCGGGAATCCTTCGACGAAATGAACCACGCCGAAGAGATCACCGACCGAATTCTGCTCCTCGACGGGTTGCCGAATTACCAGCGGCTGTTTTCGCTCCGCGTCGGTCAGAACGTCCGCGAGCAGTTCGAGGCCGACCTCGCCCTCGAGTACGAGGTGGTGGCGCGGCTCCGGCCGGGCATCATCATGTGCCGGGAGAAGGAAGACGCCACCACCGCGAACCTGTTCGAGAAGATCCTCGCCGACGAGGAGGAGCACATCGACTACCTGGAGACCCAGCTGGAGCTGATGGACAAGCTGGGTGAGGAACTGTATCTGGCCCAGTGCGTCGCCCGCGCACCGAAGAACACGTCGGCCGACGGCTGATCCGGGCGCCGATGCCGAGGAGGCTGGGGATGCCCGGGATGCGGGAGCGGGGGAGAGGATGAGCCGGATCGGAACCGCCGACGACGATGTCGCCGGGTGGGTGACGAAGTCACCGGAACTCGGCGGTGCGTTGGCGCACTTCAGCAACGCCGTCTACACCCGGGGCCGGCTGCCGCTGCGGGTGCGTGAGCTGGCCCGAATCGTGATCGCACAGGCCAACGAGTGCACGGTGTGCCTGAACACCCGGGATTCAACCGGCCCGGAAGCCGGTGTAAACGAGGAGCTCTACGCCCACGCCCACGAGTGGCGGACCTGGCCCGGTTACTCCGCGGCGGAACGCATCGCCGCGGAGTTCGCGCACCGGTTCGCCACCGACCACACCGGGCTCCGTGACGACGAGGACTTCTGGGCGCGGTGCGCCGAGCATTTCGACGCCGAGTTGCTGACCGACCTGGCGCTGTCGTGTGCGATGTGGTTGGGCATGGGCCGGATGCTGCGCACCCTCGACATCGGGCAGGCCTGCAAACTCACCCTGTAGCCGGTAGTCGTCGGACCGCAGTGGGCCCCCTCTGCGACAGAGGGGGCCCACCCGGTCGGACTGTGGCTACTGGTTATTCGTCCCCGCTGTCCGAGCTACTCGCAGCGGAGGCGTTGGCACCGGCTTTCTTGACACCGGGCCGCGGCTTCGTCGCGCCGAGCTTGTTGTTCGAGCTCGAGTCGGCTGCGGTGAGAGCGGCGGTGGAGGGGCCCGCCTTGTTGCCGTCGCTCAGGTTTGTCGCACCGTTGACAGTGTCGCCGGTCCCTCCTGTCACGCCGTCGGCGCCTTCCAAACCCGTTTCGGTAACGAGCGATTCGGCTCTGTCGCTGCTGTCGGTGTCGGTACCGTCAGCGTCAGCCTTTTCGGCTTCGGTGCGACCATCGCCGTTTCCGCCGGTGTCGTCGGCAGCGGTGATCGAGGCCGTCACGGTAGTAGCCGCGACATCACCCGATTCGACCGGGGCCTTCGCATCCTTCGAGTCCTTGTCGGCAAGGGGCGACGATGCGGCCTCGAGGCTGTGATCCGCAGCATCCACGCTGAGGGACACGACCGAGGCGCCGGCTCCGAGGGTCATCGGCGGCGGCACCGGGTCTGGTCCAGTGGGTGGAATGGGAGTGAGTGCGCGCGCGATGAGATTGCGCGCTGCGATCAAAGCGCTGAGCGGACCGTCGGCAGTCAGCAGGCCCGGACCCCCGGCGAATCCGTTCAAGAGCGCGTCCTTGACGATGATCGGCGTACTCAGTGCGACACCGAGCGCCGTCAGGAAGTCTCCTTCGCCGAAGGCGTCGGAGATCGATTGCGCGGCGTCGAACGTCGCGTTGATTGTGCCCATGATCGGCAGGAGCGTCGGGAACAGGACGCTGCCGACGACGTTCGGAAGTTGCGCGGCCGCATTCGCGAGGTTCTGTGTGGAGTTCTGCAAGAGCCCCAGCGGCGCGGAGATCACACCCAGCAGCGGCAGGCCCGCGAAGACCAGGATCTGCCCGAGTGTCTGCCCCGCACCGATGAAGTTCCCGGCCTGGATCTGCTCCACGAACATCCCCAAGCCGGTTCGGACCCCTTCGATCAGATCCGGCAGTAGTTCACCGATTGTCGACGCCAGGGTCCGGAGGTATTCGACGTTGGCAATCTGGTTCGCGACCAACTGCTCCAGTATCGGCGCCGGATCGGCGAGGATTTGATTAACCAGGCCACCGACGTTTCCTGTGGTGTTCTGGAAGAGCTGGGTCAACGCGACGAGCGGATTCGATTCCGCGGCGAGATCCACCGGAGCGACCGCGGTCGGTGCCGCGTGCACCTTGATGTCAGGCGGAAGCGGCGCGATTGCCGGGGCGACAGCGATGACGCTGGCTCCGGCGAGGGCAACCCCTGCCGTGAGGTAGGGGCGTAATCGGGCATGCATAACTGAACGACTCCTTCCAGCCGTTTGCAGATGTCGGACGCCCGTAAACTTACCCGACAGTAGGGAAAAATTTGTCAAATCTGTGAAACAGCTGAGAAATGCTCGAGTACCACTCGAGTACCAGGGATGCCACAGGCTTGACGGTGCTGATCTCGACGGCCTTGGGCGGTACGCGCCGTGAGACCAGCGGTGGGCCCCCTGCGCCGAGAGGGGGCCCACCGCTGGGTTCCGGGTGGGTGTCAGCTACTTGTCGTCGCTACCCGAATCGGTGCCTGATCTACTCGACCCGGTCGATGACGCCGACGCATCCGATCCGGTCGTGGTGGCGCGTTTGGCCCCGACGACGCCGCGCACTCCGTTGTGAACAGAGGTTGCCGCATCGCGATGTTGGCCTCGAACCCCTCTGGCCGGTGCCGGCCGCTCCCCGGTCTTGCTGACTCCGGTGGCAGCCTCACCGGGAACCGCCCTGAGGCTGCTTCTGGTGCGGGTGCCGTCATCCTCGACGACGGTGGACAGTGCGCCCTTCGTCGTGACGGTCCCGTCGGCATCGTCAGCCGCGGTGAGTTCAGAGCCGGCTACTCCCTCTTCGGTGACGGAGTCTTCGCTATGTCCCGCCACCGCACCGACCTTGCTCACCCCGGCGGTCGGGACAGTCACGTCGAGCGTGACGGTGTCGCCCGTATCTATTGCCGCGGAACTGATTTCGTCAGCCGCAGTGCTGACCGTCAAGGTCGCCCCCAACGCACCGGCGATGGCATCACGCAACCCGAGTAGCTGGTTGATCGTGCCCAGGACGTTCGGGGTGAGAAGCCCGGAATCGATGCCGTCCCCGTTGAGCAGGCCGCCGATCATCCCGGCGGGACCGGTGATGAACGCATTGGCCAGGCCTTCGAGGTCGCCCGAGGTGACCGCGTCGAAGACATCCTGAGCGAATGTGCCGCCACCCTTCACCAGCCCCGTATAGACCGGGTTGAGTGCGCCGACCGCGAGAAGCATGATCGGAGCCTGAACGGCGTCCACCACGTTCAGCAGGTTCTGTACGGGCTGTCGGATGACTTGATGCACCGCCGGGATGAGGAGCGTGGCCGGGCCGACGAGCGGAGTGATCGTGGCCTGCCACAGCCCGATGATCGCCCCCTCGATGTTGCCGGCCATCAGATGATCCAGGGCCACCCGAAGATTCGCCGGCACGCCGCGTGGGTTGTCCGGAGACAGCGCCTCGCCCAGCTGTGTGCCCGCTAGTTGGAGGGCATTGCCGAGGATCTCCGCGCTGGCGAGTTGGTTGGCGATCAGTTGCTGCAGTATCGGCGCCGGGTTGGCGGCGATGCGTTCCCCGATCACGCTCAGGTTCGCCAGGGTCTCCTCGATCAGCGCCCCGTACACCTCGAAGGGGTTGGCGAGTGCCGTGAGGTGAACCTCGGTGGACGAGAATGGGGTGGTCACCACCTGGATATCCGGTGGCGACGGTGGTGCCAGCACGGGAGCAACCGCGACCGCGGTGGCGCCCACGAGAGCCACGCCCGCCGTCACACAGGGACGGACAGTTGCGCGCATGAACGACTCCTTCCAGCCGTGTAGTGATGTCGGCGGCGCACAACTTACCGGACGGTAACAATCCTCGGCCCGAAACCGGAAACTCTTGCAGGCTACCGATTTTCGGCGAATACCCCGATTGGTTAGCTGGCCGAGAGATCGTGCGGTGCTCATCGCCGGGAGGCCCGGTGAGCGGCCTCCCGGCACAGGTGTTTGCCCACCTGCGCGGCGGTCGGCGGATCCGTTGAACCGGCGGGCAAAGTGGCTGTCGGTGACATGAATGAGCAGCGGCGAACTCCCGACATCCGCCTGCCCGACGGCTTGTCGCGCGCGGGCGAATGGGCTCGAACCTCATCATGAATTTCTGGCAAGTCGATCGGCTTCGCCGCTCCCGACCGGCGCGTGCAGTCACCTCGGTCGGTCGGCGTTGCCGGGGATCGGGCAGGCCGCTTCCGGTGGGCGAGCACCGTTCGTCAGCCCCCATGACTCGGCGAGCCGGCTGCTTTTGCGGACCGGCTGCGCGGACGACCGTCACGTGACACGCTCGACGCGGACCCGATTGCACCGGAGGGACGATATGACTGCTCCCACCATGCTCCAGCGACTGGCGGCAGAGACCTTCGGCACGTTCTGGCTGGTGTTCGGCGGCTGCGGCAGCGCGGTCTTCGCCGCGACCGTGCAGACCGACGACGGCGTCCTGCTCGGCATCGGATTCCTCGGCGTGTCACTGGCGTTCGGGCTGACCGTGCTGACCGGCGTCTACGCCTTCGGCACCGTCTCGGGCGGCCACTTCAACCCGGCGGTGACGCTGGGCGCCGCCATCGCCCGCCGGGTGGAATGGAAGGCGCTGCCGCTCTACTGGGCGGTGCAGGTGAGGGCGGGCTCCTCGCCGGGCTGCTCATCTTCGTCATCGCCGAGGGCCGGGAGGGTTTCGAGGCCACCGGCAACATGGCCGCCAACGGGTACGGCGACCACTCGCCGACCGGTTATTCGCTGTGGGCGGTGGCGATCGCCGAGATCGTGCTGACCGCGGTGTTCCTGTTCGTGATCCTCGGCGCCACCGAGGAACGGGCGCCGAAAGGCTTCGCCGGCCTCGCGATCGGTCTCACCCTCACCCTGATCCATCTGGTGTCGATCCCGATCTCCAACACCTCGGTGAACCCCGCCCGCTCAACCGGCGTCGCGTTCTTCAACGGGGACGGCGCCCCCGGTCAGCTGTGGCTGTTCTGGGTGGCGCCACTGATCGGCGCCGCGATCGCCGGCGCGGTGTATCCGCTGCTGTTCGGCACCCGTGAACAGCTCGCGGAACGGCCGGTGCGCGAGGAAGCGCTCGACACCGGCCGGCGGCGCGGACCACGGAATCCACCCCTCCGCTAGCTGACCGGCCGCACGGTTTAGAGGTGGTCTCCGCAGGGCATTCGGGCGGGCAGCGGGTGACGTCACGCGGACGAGACCCGACCGACCGAAGGAGTCGTCGTGGACAGCAACACCGTAATCATGATCGTCGTCGCGGTGGTGGCGGTACTCATCGTCGTCGCACTTGTCGTCCTGCTGGCCCGCAACGCACAGCACAAGCGTCGCCGCGTCGAGGGCGAGCGGTTGCGCCGTGAGGTGGAGGAGAAGTCCCGGCACGTCGAGAAGCGTGAATCGGTCGCGGCGGAGACCGAGGCCAGGGCGCGCGCCGCAGAGGCCGAGGCGGAGGCCAAGGCCGCCGAGGCGGCTCGGCTGCAGGACGCCGGCGAGCACGCATCGGGACCGCGCCGCGGCATCGCGGGAAGACCTCGAAGCGCGACGGCAGCGCGCCGACGAACTCGACCCGAGGGGGCAGCAGGCCGAACAGATGCGGCCCGACACGCCGGCCGCCGACCGTCGACCGCCGGCCGACCCGGCCACCCGACATCAGATGCCGCCGCAGCAGCCGGTGGTGGGGGAGCAGCCGCGGCGCTGACGATCCGGCGCCGCGGGGTGATCTGCCGGAACGAGCGAGCAACGAGCTAACCGGGTGTCCAGGCCACGGGCAGCCGTTTGATGCCGTGGATGAACGCCGAGTGCAGCCGATCCGGTTCCTCGGTCACCTCGATGTCGGGCACCTGCCGGCGGAGTTCGTCGAACGCCACCGCGATCTCCCGGCGCGCCAGATTGGCCCCCAGGCAGAAGTGCACCCCGCCGCCCCCGAAACCGACATGCGGATTGGGGTGCCGGCGCACGTCGAACCGCCAGGGATCGGAGAACCTCGACTCGTCCCGGTTCGCCGAGCCGTACCACAACGTGACCTTGTCTCCGGCAGCCATTCTCACTCCGCGCAATTCGGTGTCGCGGGTGACGGTCCGGCGCATGTAGGTCACCGGGGAGGCCCACCGCACGATCTCCTCGACCGCGGTGGGCGTCACCTCGTCGAAGTGATCCCACCAGTCCTGGCGCTGGTCGGGATGGCGGGTGAGCGCGAGCATGCCGTGGCTGATCGCATTGCGGGTGGTTTCGTTGCCCGCGACCACCAGCAGGATGAAGAACGAGGCGATATCGGCCGACGTCAACTGCTCGCCGTCCACCTCGGCCTGCACCAGGCTGGTGGTCAGATCCGGACCGGGGTTCTTGCGGCGCTGCTCGGCCAGGTCGGTGGCGTAGCCGCCGATGTCCACGGCCACCTGGACGAATTCGTCGTAGTCGGTGGTCAGATCCGGGTCCCCGAAACCCAGGATCACGTTCGTCCAGTGGAAGATCTGCTGATGGTCGGTCTCCGGGATGCCCATCATGTCGCAGATGACCTGGAGTGGCAGCGGGCCGGCGAATGCGCTGACCAACTCGGCCGCACCGGCGGGATGGCCGGCCACCATGGCGGCGACCAGGCGGCGGGCCCTTCTCCGCACCGACTCCTCGGTGCGGGCGACCACCCGCGGGGTGAACGCGCTGCGGACGATTCCGCGCAGCCGGCCGTGGCGGGGATCGTCCATGGCGATCATCGAGCCGAAATACTCGGTCAGATCGGGATTCTGCTCACCGAGGGTGATTCCGGAGGCGGAGCTGAACACCTCGGGGTGCCGGCTGGCGTGGAAGACGTCGTCGTAGCGGGTGAGCGCCCAGTGGCCGGTGCCGCCGCCGTCGACGTACTCGGGGTGGAAAGAGATGGGCGCCTCCCGGCGCAGGGTGGCGAAGGCGCCGTCGCGGATGTCGTCGTCGAGTGCCCAGAACGTCCAGTCGCCGAGATTGATGTCGGCCAGCGGCACCGGTGGTGGCGCGGCCCCGTTCACCCGCGCCGCGATCCCCATGGCCCGACCCCCGCGTTCATGATCTCCAGCGTAGGTGCCTCGGCGCACGGGGTGCGGGCGAACGCTCAGGTCGCCGTCGGCAGGACCGTCACCCGGGGCCGCGGTGCGCGATGCGTCACGCGTCGGGCGCTTCGACCACCGCTTTGATCCGCTCCAGGGTTCGGCGCATGTCGCGGACGTTGCGCCGGCGCCGCCACGGACCCCACACCGGCATGATGAGCCGCAGCGGGGCGACGTCGTTGAGCCGGAAGGATTCGGTGACCTCGGTGCCGCCGTCGACCGGCGTCAGCCGGTAGTGCCAGTTGTTCACCGGGCGGTCGCCGACGAGCACCTCGAAACCGAACTCCCGGCCGGGTTCGCAGGCGGTCACCCGGCACGTCGTCCAGTACACCGGTCCGATCTCGTTACGACGGACATGTCCCCGGAACCGGGCGCCCAGCGCGGGTCCCGTTGCGCCGTCGAGCCATTCGGCTTCGAACGTCTCCGGCGAGAACCGCCCGGTGTTGCGGACATCGGCGATGAGATCCCAGATCCTCTCCGCCGGCGCGGCCATCGACACGGTCACCGATCCCTGCACGCTCATCTCCTGCCTGATCTCGCCGGCCTGGCCGGTCGGGGCCGCGACGATATGTCACCGTGCAGATCGGGCCACGGCGGCCGGCGGACCATGGCCAGCCCGGCCAGCGCCGCGGCCACCAGCCCGATCAACTGACTGAACAGCGCGATGCGGGTGCTGTCCACCGTCGGTTTCCACGTCGCCCTGCCGTCCTTGATCACCAGGACTCCGACCGGGCGGGCGGTCACCCGCGCGGCGTCCCCGGTGCCCCGCCGGCTGACCCTGGCCACCGGCACGATGGTGGTGCCGTCCGCGGTGACGTGCGGTTCCCCGTACACCTGGCGGGCGCGGGAATCGATCTCGAATCCTTCGATGTCAGCCGGTGACTTCATGCGGTCGTCCTCCTCGATGAGCGCCGGGAGTTGTTTGACGATGCGGCCGCGGACGAATTCGGCGCTCACGCCCTTCAGCCGGTCGATCCACTTGAGGCTGTCCGGGACGTACCAGTGCAGCCGTCCCGCCCGGGTGCGGCCCCAGCGGGACCGGCCCGTGTCGTGGTACGCCGCCCAGGCGGTTTCCGCCACGCTCGACGGCGGCAGCAGCCGGAACATGCCCCGGCGGGGCGCCCGGGCGGCGATGTCGGCACCCGTCCGGGTGGCGCCGCCACTCCACGCTGAGCGCCTCGGTGAGGCCTTTGACGGCGTGTTTGGTCGCCGAATACACCGCGAGTTGCGGCATCCCGTAGGTGGCCGAGGACGACGATGTGGAGAACATCAGGCTGCCCGGGGTGCGGCGCAGATACGGTAACGCCGCATACGCCCCGGTCAGCACGGCGGTGAAGTTGATCGCGACGACCCGCAGCGCGGCCTCATGGGGCACGTCCTCGAACCAACCGCTGGCACCGATGCCGGCGTTGTTCCACATCATGTCCAACCCGCCGCCGGTGTTGTCGGCACAGAACCGGGCCAACCCCGCCTCCAGTGCGGACCGATCGGTCACATCGACCTGTCCGGTGAACAACCGCTCCGGCCCCAGCTGCGCACGCAGGCCCGACAATCCCTCGGCGTTGCGGTCGACCGCGCCGACCCGCCACCCGCGAGCATGGAACAGTTCGGCGCCGGCCCGGCCCATGCCGCTGCCGGCGCCGGTGATGAAGACGGCCCGGGCCGTCTGTCGAGTCACGGTCCCAGCCGGCTCAGTCGACGTCGAATTCGTCTTCGGGCAGCGGAGCGACGATGGCCTGATCGATCAGATCCGCTTCGTTGGCGTCCCAGTCCCGCCGCTGGGAGATCCTTGCCGCTTCGGTCCAGGTGTCCTCCTCGGCGTCGTGGGTGACCGGGATCGCCGAATCGGCCACGTCGGTCTCCGACTTCTCGTCGAACACCTCGCCGTCACTGCTGGTCACGTTCTCTCCATCCTTTCCGCCGCCGAACCGTTCGGCGGCCCGCCCGGTCACCGGGACCGGGCCCGCGCGTCGGCCGCCTCGACCTCGGCCGGTGTCACTACCAGTGCGTCGGGGCCGGGATACACCGTCGCCACGCTGTCGGTGCGCTGCCAACGCACCACATACGGCGGTGCGCCGTCGGCGCCCCGAACCTCGATGATCTCTCCGCGTCGCTCCGGCTGGTCGGTAGTCGCGCCCTTCACGACCAGCCAATCACCAACCTTTGCCTGCACGCCAACTCCTCCTCGGTTGACTCGACTGCGGCTATGGCCCCGATTGTCCCCCGTTCCGCGGTGCGATCAAGTGGTCGGCGACCGTGTTTGAACCGTTCACCAGCGGGGATACCGATGCGTCGGCGGCCGCGGTAACTCTGGGACATCCGCCCGCGATGAACCAGGTGAAGATGAGCGGACAGGAAAAAGCGATGAACTTCTCAGCCAAGCCACGTCGCAACGGGTCATATCGCCACTGGTTCCGACGGCTCGGCGCGGTCATCGCCGCGCTGGTGCTGCTGCCGGCGCTCACCGCGGTGGTGGGCGCCATGCCGAGAGCGCAGGCGGCGCCGGAGACGCTGATGGTGCCGTCCCCGTCGATGGGCCGCGACATCCCCGTGCAGTTCCAGGGCGGCGGGGAGAAGGCGGTCTACCTTCTCGACGGGATGCGTGCGCGCGATGACCGCAACGGCTGGGACATCGAGACGGGGGCGTTCTCCTGGTTCGAGGGTTCCGGCCTGTCGGTGGTCGCGCCGGTCGGCGGTATGTCGAGCTTCTACACCGACTGGTACGGACCGGCGGTCGGCAACGGCCGCACCCAGACCTACAAGTGGGAGACCTTCCTGACCTCCGAGTTGCCGGCCTGGCTGGCAGAGAACCGCGGGGTGTCGCCGTCCGGCAACGCCGTGGTCGGCGTGTCCATGTCGGGCAGCTCGGCGCTGATCCTGGCGGCCTACCATCCCGGCCAGTTCAGCTACGCGGGATCACTGTCCGGTTACCTCAACCTGTCGGAGGACTACTGGCCGCTGCTGATCGCCGTCGCGATGGCCGACGCGGGCGGGTTCAACGCGCTCGACATGTGGGGCCCCTACGGCGGCCCGGCGTGGCAGCGCAACGATCCGATGCTGCAGGTGGGCCGCCTGGTCGCCAACGGCACCCGCATCTGGGTGTACACCGGCAACGGCAACCCCACCGAATTGGACGCCGGTCTGGGTGACGCGCAGATCCCGGCCCAGTTCCTGGAGGGGTTGACCGTGCGGACCAGCCGGGAGTTCCAGCGGGCGTATCAGCGTGCCGGCGGCACCAACGCCGTGTTCAACTTCCCGGCCAGCGGCACCCACAGCTGGGGGTATTGGGGCGGCCAGCTGCAGGCCATGATCCCGGACATCCAGCGCACCCTCGGAGCCGCACCGGCTGAGTAGGCCGCGCCGTCCGGTGTGCGCGTAGACTGCGCAGACGACGGGGAGGCTCTCACGCAGGTGGAGCTTCGTGACACTCACACCTCACACCTCACACCTCACACCGACACGATTCATTCATAGGGACCGAAGCAAAAGGCTGTGCCGTGCCAGAAACAACGAGCGATACCCAGAACTTGACGCCGCACTTCGAGGAAGTCCAGGCCCACTACGATCTGTCTGACGACTTCTTCCGGCTGTTCCTCGACCCGAGTCAGACCTACAGCTGTGCGTACTTCGAACGCGACGACATGACCTTGGAGGAGGCGCAGCTCGCCAAGATCGATCTGTCGCTGGGCAAGCTCGACCTGAAGCCGGGTATGACGCTGCTCGACATCGGCTGCGGCTGGGGCGCCACCATCAAGCGGGCCGTGGAGAAGTACGACGTGAACGTCGTCGGTCTGACGTTGAGCCGCAACCAGCAGGCGCATGTACAGCAGGTTCTGGACGAAATGGACAGCACCCGCAGCCGCCGGGTCCTGTTGCAGGGTTGGGAACAGTTCCGTGAGCCGGTCGACCGGATCGTGTCCATCGGCGCGTTCGAGCACTTCGGCCGGGACCGGTACGAAGAGTTCTTCAAGATGGCGTATGAGGTGCTGCCCGCCGACGGCATCATGATGCTGCACACCATCATCAAGCCGAGCGATGAGGAGTTCGCCGCCCGCGAACTGCCGATCACCATGCGCTATCTGCGGTTCTTCAAGTTCATCATGGACGAGATCTTCCCGGGCGGTGACCTGCCGCAGGCCAAGGTGGTCGAGGAACACGCCACCCGGGCCGGGTTCACGGTCGCGCACACCCAGCCGCTTCGGCTGCATTACGCACGCACCCTGGATCACTGGTCGTCGGCGCTGGAGGCCCGTAAGGACGAGGCGATCGCGATCCAGTCCGAAGAGGTGTACGAGCGGTACATGAAGTACCTCACCGGCTGCGCCGACCTGTTCCGCAAGGGCTACACCGACGTCTGTCAGTTCACGCTGAAGAAGTAGCGCCGGCGGATCCACGTCGCGAGGACCGCCTGACCGGATACCGCCGGAACGCCACCTTGCCGATCCCGAACACCGACAACGACGTTCGCTGCTCGATGGTCAGCGATCACGTCAAGGAGAGAGACGCGGTCGTCACCGTCGCCGCGAGATGCGGCACCAGGGCAGGCCGCGGTGATGTGCACCGCAGCGCCGTCGTGACTTCCAGCCCGTGCCGGCAGGCGAATCCCGGTGCCGCACGTTCTATCCGGCTGTGCCCACGGTCTATCCGGCCGTGCCGGAGGGGGACGCTCCGATGTCGCGGGCCCGCTCCAGGGCCGTGCGCAACCGGCCGGGGAGTGGTCGTTTGGTCCAGCCGTCGGTGCTGACGACGACGTAGACACTGCGTCCCCGGACCGCGAGTCGCTCAGCCGAATCCGCCGGGCTGCGCAACACCTCGAACACCAACGTGAAACTCGTGGTGCCGACCCGCTCGCAGGACGCGGTCGCGCCAGCGCACCGGCGCGGCGTAATCGATCTCGGTGTGCCGCAGTGGCACGTCGTGACCGCCGGAGACCAGTTCGGGATAGATCAGTGCTCCGCGGTCGTCGCCGACCTGTTCTCCGAGCAGGTCGAAGAACGCGGTGCCGGCCTCGTCGAACCAGGTGAGATGTCGAACCAGGTGAGATGGTGCGCGTTGAAAACCACGCCCTGTTGATCGACTTCGGCGTAGCGCGGCGTGATGGGCAACGAGATCATCGCTCCATTCTGGAGTAGCGGATGCGTGACCGGGTATCCCGCGGAACGGGTGTGAGCATGCGGTTCCGGGGTATCCAACGCCCAGCTCACTACAATGGTGTCGTGGGAGTCACACCCGGCCGAAGGGACGCGACAGTGCGGGAAGCGATCCGATACGTGTGCACCGTGCTGGGCGTCGTCACGGTGCTGTTGGCCGGGTCAGCCGGTACCGGCACCGCGGCGATACACAACCCCGTTCCGGTGGCCGACATCGCCCCGGCGGACGGTGCGATCGTCGGGGTGGCGCATCCGGTCGAGGTGACGTTCGCGGCGCCGGTGGTCAACCGTCTCGCCGCGCAACGATCGATCCGGATCATCTCCGACAACGCACCGGCCGGGGAATTCAGTTGGCTCGGTGACCGTGTGGTGCGGTGGACGCCCGACGGGTACTGGCCGGCACATTCGTCGGTCAGCGTCCTGGCCGGCGGCATCAAGACGAACTTCCGGACCGGGTCGGTCGTCAAGGGGGTCGCCGACATCAGCGCCCACACCTTCACCGTCAGCATCGACGGGGAGGTGGTCCGGGAAATGCCCGCCTCGATGGGTAAACCCAAATTCCCCACCCCCACAGGGTCGTTCAGCGTGCTCGGGAAAGAGAAGATGGTCGTGATGGATTCCCGCACCATCGGCATCCCACTCGATGACCCCGAGGGTTACCGACTCAACGTCGAAAACGCGGTTCGCATCACCTGGGGTGGGGTGTACATCCACTCCGCGCCGTGGTCGGTCGGATCCCAGGGCTACGCGAACGTCAGCCACGGCTGTATCAACCTCAGTCCGTCCAACGCCGCCTGGTACTTCGATCAGGTGCGCATCGGCGATCCGGTGATCGTCCAGCCCTGAGCGGCACGGGGTTTCAGGCGTGCAGGGTCCGCGCCGTCGGTGAGGTCGGAACGGTGGCCGGGTCGGGGCAGGTGCCCAGCACCCGGTCGGCCGTCTGGGCGCTGGTGACGGTGAACCAGTAGTGCTCGTTCTTGTAGTGGTGCTGACGGTGGTTCCGCCAGATCGCCCGGTACCAGCGTGATTTCGGCTTGTAGTCGGAATGGATCAGGTAGTGGCACCATTCGTAGCCCAGGCCGAGGACGGTCAGACAGGTCAAGAAGGTCACGCCGAGGGCCGGGCGCGGGAACACCAGCAGCGCCACCGCCACCGCCAGGATCAACACCCAGATCAGGCTCTGCCAGGGGATGAAGATCAGCGGCACATCGCGGGGATCCTGGTGGTGCTCACGGTGTTTTCGCGCCAGCCGCCAGTCGACGATGAGCGACCCGAGGCGGCGTGGACGCCAGTGCAGGATGCCGACGTGCACCACCCACTCCAGAAACGGGAACAGGGCCAGCATCACCACGGGCACCAGCGCATCGGTGAGCTGCCAGTCACCGAGCACCGCGCGGGCCGCCGCGGCGGTCACCAGGGTACCGGCGATGAGCCAGGGGGAGGGGTGGCGGCGGAATTCTCGGAAGGCGTCGGCGAGGGTGAAACCCCGGCGTGCCACTCTGGTCGTCATTTCTGCGCCTCCAACTCGTCGAGCGCCGACAACAACGCGGCTGTGGCGGGTTCGAGCAGGTCACGTGCGGACTGCTCGGCGGCGGTCGGGTCACCGGCCTCGATCGCGGCGGCCAGGGCGCGGTAGGCCTGCGGCCGGCCGACTTCGGCCGCCATCATCGTGGCCAGCGCCGGCAGTGCGGGTTCGTAGGTGGCGCGCAGGGTGTTGTACATCAGCCGGAAGGCGATCGAGTCCGCCCCGTCGACGACGTGGTCCCAGAACCGCAGCGCGTGCCGCTGCCGTTCGACCGGATCCGTCTCGGCGGCCAGGGTCTGCACCGCCTCGTCGAGCAGCGCCCCGAGCCCGGGTGGGCGGCGCCGCGCGGCGAGTTCGGCGACCTTGGGCCCGTTGTGCAGACGGGTCTCCAGGATGCTGCGCACCACCGTCACGTCGAGCTCACCCGCCCGGAACAGCAGGCGGGGCAGCAGGTCCAGACCCGCATGCCGGCGATAGTCGCGGACCGTGGTGATCTCACCCTGGCGGACCTCGACCAGTCCCGCGGCGGACAACCGCTTGAGCGCCTCCCGCACGGCGGGGCGCGACACGCCGAGGACCTCGGCGAGCCGGCGTTCGCTGGGCAGCGCGTCGCCGGGTTGCATCTGCCCGGAGAGCACCTCACCGACGATCTGGTCGAAGACGTCTTCGGGTACCGAGCGCCGATTCACCGGTTGCAGGGCCATGCGCCCAGCATGACCGAGCAAAGGCCAGAGGTCAAGTGGTCAGACCAGTTAGCACCGAGCCTCGATGGAGAACTCCGCGTCGACGGTGTCGGTCGGGTTGTCGGCGAACGAGCCCACCGCGGTGCCGGAGATGCGAAATTTGCCGTTGGCCACGCCGGCCCGTCCCTTCCCGACGGTGCCCGCCCAGAAACTGCCGGTGAATCCGTTGAGCCCGGTGATCTCCACCGACTGCGCGGTCATCTCCGGCTCGGTGTCGAACACCGCGGTGAATCCGGTGTCCTGTTGCTGGGTCTGCACCGTCCAGGCCCAGCCGTTCTGCGAACACGTCACCGGGTACGGACCACCGGCGGCCTCGCCGTTGATCTTCACCTCGGCGGTGCTGTCGCCCAGGGCGGACGGCGCCGCCGAACAGCCGGCGGCCAGACCGACCGCCGCGAGCAGGGCCAGCGTCCACGGGCCCCGGTTGGGCGCTACGCGAATTCCCACTACGCCACCTTTCGTACTGCGGTGTGTCCGGATCTAAGGTTGCCGCGCCGCGGCGGTTCCGGTGTCCGGATCGGGAAAACTCGCCGCTGCCGGGCTGGTCGGCCCGGCCAGCGCCGAGGCGGTCCGCTCGTCGGCCGGCAGGAAGGCCTCGATGCTCAATTCCGCCGCGGTGAGATCCAATGCGGTGCCGAAGGTCGTGACCGTGCTGAGGAACGACAGCAGTCGCCGGCTGGTGGTGTACAACTCCAGCGGCACGACGACCCCGCCGAGGTCGCCCGGATCGTCGAATCCGCCGGGATAGGACTCGATCTCGGCCAGCAGGGCGACCGCACCGGGTGCTCGGCTGAGCGCAACCTCCCGGCGTAACCGGGAGATCAGGTGGTGGCGCCATTGCGCCAGGTTGCGGATCCGGGGTGCCAGGCCATCCGGGTGCAGCGCGATGCGCAACGCGTTGGGCTGCTCGAGCAGATGATCGGCGACCCCGTCGAGCAGCACCGCCGCGCCGGCGTTGGTCTGCACGACGCGCCAGCCGCGATCGACCGCCACACACGGATACGGGTCATGCGCGTCGAGCACCCGCTGCACACCGTGGCGCACCGCCGCCATCTCCGGGTCGTCGAGGTCCCGTTCGGCGTACACCGGGGCGTAACCCGCCGCGACCAGCAGCCCGTTCTGCTCCCGGGGCGGCACCTCGAGCACCTCGGCGAGCCGCAGCACCATGGTCCGGCTGGGTGCCGCCCGACCGGTTTCCATGAAGCTGACGTGCCGCGCCGACACCCCGGCTTCGAGGGCCAGATCGAACTGGCTCAGCCGGCGTCGGCGGCGCCAGTCGCGCAGCATCGCGCCGAAGGCCGGGGCGGCGGTCCTGGTCACCTCAGCATCGTGCCCGCTCGCCGGGCGCGATTCCACTACCTGTCAGGTAATTGCCTGGGCTACCCCTGGCCGGGGATGGTGGAGTGGTACCCGGAGCACCGAGGAGCACCCGATGACCGAGACAGCCGCCACCACCGACCGTCCGATTCCCCGGTGGCTGCGGTTCATTCTGGCCTCGGACCGCGCCGGTTCGGCGTGGTACATCGGCGCGGGGTTCTTCTTCGCGCCACTGTTGATCGCGGTGTCGCCATGGCCGTTGATGACGGCCGCGCTGTGGCTGCTCATCGCGCTCGCCGGAGTGTGGCTGGGGCTACTCGGGATCGCCATGGCCACCGGTCTGACCATCGTGCTGCGCTCCAACACCGCTTTGCCAGAGGAGTTCTGGCGTTCGATCGTCGACTATCCGCAACGCTGAGGACCGGCGGCGCCGGTCGGCACCCGGGGCGCGCCGTAATCCACCGGCCAGTGCTTGATGCCGTTGAGCCAGCCGGACCGCAACCGTTCCGGTGGGCCGAGTGGACGCAGGTCGGGCAGGTGCTCGGCGATCGCCGCGAAGATCAGATCGATGGTCAGCCGGGCGAGATTGGCGCCGATGCAGTAGTGCGCGCCGGTACCGCCGAAACCCAGGTGCGGGTTCGGGTCCCGCAGGATGTTGAACGTGTACGGATCATCGAAGACGGTATCGTCGAAATTGGCTGAGCGGTAACACATCACCACCCGCTGACCGGCTTTGATCTGCACACCCGACAACTCGACGTCGGCCAGCGCGGTGCGTTGGAACGAGGTCACCGGGGTGGCCCACCGGACGATCTCGTCGGCGGTCGTCGGCGGGCGCTGCTCTTTGAACAGCTCCCACTGGTCCGGATGCTCGGTGAACGCCATCATCCCCTGGGTGATCGAGTTGCGGGTGGTCTCGTTACCCGCCACGGCGAGCAGGATGACGAAGAACCCGAACTCGTCGTCGCTGAGTTTGTGGCCGTCGACATCGGCCTGGACCAAGGTGGTGACCAGGTCGTCGCGTGGGTTTCGTTGCCGGTCGGCGGCCAGCTGCATGCCATAACCGATGAGTTCGATCGAGGCGCCGATCGCGTCGTTGTCCGCGAACTCCGGATCCTGGTCGCCGACCATCTGATTGGACCAGTCGAACAGCTTCTTGCGGTCCTCCTGAGGCACGCCCATCAGCCCGGCGATCGCCTGCAGCGGCAGTTCGCACGCCACCTGCTCGACGAAGTCGCCGGACCCCGCGGCCGCCGCCTCCATCACGATGCGGTGCGCCCGTTCATTCAGTTCGTCGCGCAGCCGCTCGACGGCCCGCGGGGTGAAGGCGCGCGAGATGATCTTACGCAGCCGGGTGTGGTGGGGGGCGTCCATGTTGAGCAGCACATACTTGCCCCGGTCGATCTGTTCGGCCACGGTGCCGTCGCGGTAGCGGGGGAGGGCGGCCTTGCGTTGGCTGGAGAACACGTCGCTGCGCCGGGACACCTCTTTGACATCGCTGTGCCTGGTCACCAGCCAGAATCCGCCGTCGTCGAAACCGCCGGCGCCCATCGGCTGCTCGTTCCACCAGATCGGTGCGCTGCGGCGCAGCTCCGCCAGCTCCTCCACCGGCAGCCGGACCGCGTAGATGTCCGGGTCGGTGAAATCGAATCCGGGCGGAATGTTTGGCGTGGGCATCCCGACACTCCTCACAGCACGCACGGTTCGGGCATCGCTCTCAGGCCATTGCTACACCAATGCGTCGCCGCGCGCCGCCGATTCGGCCAACGCCGCGGGTGGGGGATGTCTGGCGAACGATCGACGGCCGGTGTAACAAAGACTCCCGGGTCGGAGAAACACCGCTTGAGCGATGCGATTTCACCGGAAGGAGTTGCGGTGCCGTCGACGAACCATCGATCCGTCCGTTCGGCGCTCCTTGGCTTCACGCTGGGCGGACTGCTCACCCTGTGCGCCGCGGTGGCGTTCTGCCTGGCCCCGGCGGCGTCCGCCGAGCCCGCGCCGGCCGCGGATCCACCGCCGGAACCGGCGCCGGTGGGCGTCCCGCATCTGCCCAGTCCGGAGAACCCGCCACCGGGCACCACCACCGAACCCGTGGGGCAAACCGGCAGCCGCGGTCTGACCTATCTGCGCGAGCTGTGGCACGCGATGCAGACGCAGGAGATCAGCATGCAGGACGCGCTGCTGCTGTTCACCCAGCGTCCGCTGGATCCGGATGCCACGCCGCCCCCGGGCATGGCCCCGCATCCGCAGCCCCTGCCCACGGCTGCGCCGGAGGCTCCCACCGCGGTTACGAGTCCGGTTCCCGCCTCGCCGCCCGCGGCGGGATCTGATGCGCCGCCCGCGGCGGGGACGCCGGGGGGCCTCGTGCCCGACGATCCGCGTGCCGACCGACCGCAGTCAACGGCAAGTACCCCCGGCGCGACCGAGTCGTCCTCGCCCGGTGTCACCCGCCCGGCGGATGACACCGGTCCGGGGTCCGAGCGGGCCCCGCGCGAGACAACCACCCCGGACCGGGCCCCCGACCGGACCCCGGATCAAACCCCCGACCAGACCCCGGCCCACGCCTCAGAACCGGCGGCCGGTGTCACGGGGGCGGCGGGGGAGTAACCGGAACCGGTCGGGTCGCGCCCGCTGGCTCGCCACCGGCCTGAACGAGCTTGTCGATCTTCGTCTCGATGCGTTCGAGGTCCTGCGCGTCGACCCGGAACAGCCAGTGTTTCGCGCCGAGCAGCAGGATGGCCTGGAAGATCAGCTGCAGCCACTCGCTCTGCCAGTTCTCCAGCGTGGCCGCCCAGAACTGGACGAGGTACTCACCCCACTCGAAAGCCTGACCGTGCTGCTGCTGGGTGCTGTGGAACTCGGCCAGCTGGGTGAAGAACTGGCCGAGCCACGAGCCGGCGAACAGCAGGATCAGGATGTAGACGGCTCCCCACCGCCGAATGTGCGCCATGCGGTTGCGTTACCACCTGACGCGACCGCTGATCCTGCTGTCCGCCCCGCTACTCCCCGGTCTCTGTGCTGTCGGGCGCCGGCGGGCGCCGACTGTGCGCTACCGGGCGGCGGCCTCGTTCAACTCATTGAGGGTCGCGGTGGCTTCCAGGTACTCCTGAACCCAGCGCTCGATCACCGTGGCGCACTTCTCGACCTTGCTGAACTGGCCGACCACCTGCCCGACCGGATTGAATGCCACGTCGACGCTCTGGTCGGGGTAACGGCTGGTCGCGGCGACGGCCATGCCCGACACCATGTACTGCAGCGGCATCGGCAGCGGTTTCGGGTTGTCCGGGTGCTCCCAGGCCTCGGTCCACTTGTTGCGCAGCATCCGGGCCGGCTTACCGGTGAACGACCTGCTGCGCACGGTGTCCTTGCTGGTCGCCTTGGCATACGCGGCCTGCTGGACCGGGGTGTTCTCGGCCTCCTCGACCATCAGCCACTGCGATCCGGTCCAGGCGCCCTGCGCGCCCAGCGCCAGCGCGGCGGCGATCTGCTGCCCGCTGCCGATGCCGCCGGCGGCCAGCACCGGAATCGGCGCCACCTCCTTGACGACCTGCGGCCACAGCACGATCGAGCCGATCTCCCCGGCGTGCCCACCGGCTTCACCGCCCTGGGCGATGATGATGTCGACCCCGGCGTCGGCGTGCTTGCGTGCCTGCGACGGCGATCCGCACAGCGCCGCCACCTTGCGTCCGCTGTCGTGGATGTGCTTGATCATGTCGGCCGGCGGGGTGCCCAGCGCATTGGCGATCAGCGTCATCTTGGGGTGCCGCAGCGCGATCTCGACCTGCGGGGTCGCCGTCGCCTCGGTCCAGCCCAGCAGTTGCAGCGCGTTGTCGTTGAGTTCGTCGACCGGCACGCCGTTGTCGGCGAGCAACTTGCGTGCGAAATCGAGATGTTCCTGCGGAACCATGGCGCGCAGCTGCTCGGCCAGCTCATCGGCCGTCAGGTTGGCGTCCATGCCCTCGTACTTGTTCGGGATCACGATGTCCACGCCGTACGGGTGGTCGCCGATGTGCTCGTCGATCCAGTTCAGCTCGACCTCGAGTTGCTCGGGGGTGAACCCCACCGCGCCGAGCACGCCGAAGCCGCCCGCCTTGCTGACGGCCACCACCACATCGCGGCAGTGGGTGAAGGCGAAGATCGGGAATTCTATGCCCAGTTGATCACAGATGGCGGTGTGCATGCAGGTCCTATCGTTGCGTTGGTGCGGTCAGTCACCGAATTGAAACGTGTTCTAGTTTAGTACCAGGGGCGGTTTTCGGGGCCGGAAGGGGCGGTCTCGGGCGGGCGTCGGTGCGGCGTGCTTCCATAACGGCATGGCCAATCCGATGGCGGCATCCGAGGCCTCGGCACCCGATCCGGTGGCGCCGGTCATCGCGGAGGTCCTGGCCGGGCCGGCGGGGCCGACGGTCGGCGCCTTCTTCGACCTCGACGGCACCCTGGTCGACGGTTTCACCGCCACCGCCCACGCCGGGCACCGGATCCGCAACCGGCAGTCCTCCATCGGCGAGGTGTTCGGCGTCATCGAGGCATCGTTGCGGTACCGGATGGGGCGGATGCAGTTCGAACGGCTGGTGGTCCGCGCCGCCGGTTACCTGCGCGGGGAATCCCTCGCCGAACTCGACGAACTGGGCGAGCAACTGTTCATCGAACAGGTCGCATCCTGGATCTATCCGCAGATGCGTGAACTCGTGCGCGCCCACCAGCAGCGGGAGCACACCGTGGCGCTGTGTTCCTCGGCGCTGACCATCCACGCCGAGCCGGTCGCCCGGTTCCTCGGCGTGGACCATGTGTTGTGCAACCACTTCACCGTCGACGAACACGGCCGGCTGACCGGTGACGTCGTCGAACCCATCATCTGGGGTCCGCAGAAAGCCGCTGCCGTGCAACGGTTCTGCGCCGAGACGGGCGTCGCGCTCGATCGCAGCCACTTCTACGCCGACGGCGATGAGGACACCGCGCTGATGGAGCTGGTCGGCCACCCCCGTCCGGTCAATCCGCGCCCCGGGCTGGCCGCCGCGGCCGCCCGCAACGGCTGGCCCGTGTTGCGGGTGGCCGGCAGCGGGCGCGCCCGCCGCGGGCTGTTGCGCCGCAGACTGCGGGTTTAGCCGACCCGACCAATGGGGTACAGCCTCGCCGAGATCATCCAAGATCATTCTTTTCAGCGGCGAGGAGCGCGACGTGACACTACGACGAATCATCATGCTGGCCGGGGCCGTCGTCCTCGCTATCGGTGTGATCGGGATGCTGATGCCGGTGTCGGTGTCCGACGACGAGGGCCGATCGGTCGGCTGCGGTAACGCGATCGCCGCCGATCTGTCCGACGCCCGGGCCGCCAACGACCGCAGTGTCGCGAATGTGCCGATCCTCGATCAGATCGTGCCGCACACCGACTATGTCGCCGAATGCGAATCCGCGGTGTCGTCGCGGCGCTCGTGGACCATCCCGGTGGCGGTGATCGGCGCGCTCGTGCTCGTCGGCGGCGTCGCGCTCACCGGTCGGCAGGGCGCCCGCTCGGGTGGGCTGTGACCGCTGCACCGCGTTCGTCGGGCATACCGCCGGGCATATGGCGGCCCCGGCTCCATTCGGTACCGTCGGAGTTCGATCCGTGCGAGGTTCAGCCGGCCGCCCACGCGAAATGCGATACGACGGGCGAGGGTGAATTTCGGATACCGAGCCGGGTGGAGAACCGAAACGGAGGTCAAATCGTGAACGAGCGACGTGAGCCCGCATCGACGGGCGCATCCGCGGCGCGTTCGGCGAACTGCGTGATCGACGAGCGGTGGGACGCCGACATCGCGGTGGTGTCGGCGACCGGTGTCGTCGACATGCTCAGCGCACCCCAGCTCGATGAGGCGATCCGCACCGCGCTCGGCAAGAAGCCCCGTGCGCTGGTGGTGGACTTCACCGCGGTGGATTTCCTGGCCTCGGCCGGAATGGGCGTCCTCGTCGCCATTCACGATGAGGTGTCACCCGCGGTGAACCTGACCATCGTGGCCGACGGACCGGCGACGAGCCGGCCCCTCAAGCTGCTCGGTATCGCCGACCTAGTGCCGCTCCACGCCACGCTCGACGAGGCGCTGGCCGCCGTGGCGACCTGACACACAGGTGGCACAGGTGGTGGAAAAGGTATAGGACGTTGAGGCACCGGGTAGACAGCAGTTCGCGATGATCGAGCCGTTCCCCTCCGCCTCCTCGGCCCACCCAATGTCGGCCGGCGCCCTCGCCGACTACTTCGAGCGGCTGGGCGTTCCGGCCGACGCCGCATCCGCCGCGCAGGTGCGCGAGCAGTTCGCCGCATGGCTGGGCCGGTTCTTCGATGTGGACGCCGTCAAGAGCAGCGACATGGTGCTGGCCACCAACGAGGCGCTGGCCAACGCCGCGGAGTTCGCCTACGTGCACACCGAACGGCCCGGCACGATGGACGTCTGCGCCCACTACGTCGCCGACGACACCAGCCTGACGGTGATCGTCACCGACCGCGGCAACTGGCGGATGGCCGACCCGCGACCCGCCACCCGGACCCGCGGACGCGGAATTCCGCTCATGCACGCGCTGACCGACCGGGCCAGCGTGGAGACCAGCGCCCACGGCACCACGGCGTACCTGCGGTGGACCGGCATCCGCCGCGGCGGGCCCGGGGCCGCTCCGGGTCCGGCCGGGGAGAACACGTCCCCGTAACCTCCTGGAGCGGGTCCGGCGGCCCTCCTGGAACGGGTCCTGGTAACACGGTGTGCGGCATGCCACACACGACGCTGTAACGACGGTCATGCCGACCGCCCCACAACAGGCGTTATTGTGGCGAGCAGACGCGGCCGCCGTTCGGGGCAGGCTAGCAGGGCATCTGAGCAGACACTCTCAAGAGCCGGTCTGGGCAGGTCAGCCCGGTCAGGACAGGAGGGAAGACACCATGAGCGCAGTCCAGGAGCGGCAGGCGCTGTCCGAGCGTGCCGAACAGTCCGGGTGGCAGCGCCGGGAGGTCGATCACGTCGATGTCTACACCCGCGGCGACACCAGGATCCGGGTGATCTGGAGCGGCTCGGAACGCATCGCCGGAGCGTCGCTGTTCCACGACGACATCATGACCACCTACACCCGCGACGTCGCGGCCATCGACCGCTGGTTCAAGCGCTGACCGCCCTCGGTGTGGATCGCGTCCGGGCACAGCACCCGGACGGCGGAGGCGCGCGCCTGAGCTGACCACGGCGGTTTACCGGCGGCGCGCGGCGGGTAGATCTGCGGCAACGCAGACAGCGGTTGCGTGTCCCGGCCAGACGGGCCGGTGCGGTGTGACCGCGGGAAGAAGTGCCGACAATGGGATCCCACCGGATGCCAACTGCGCCGCTTCGAAAACGCAAGGCCGCCGAAGCCCGCACCAACGTGGTGATCGGCACCATCGCCACCGCGGTGGCGAGTGCCGCCCTGCTGGCCGCTGCGCTGGTCCAACTGGGTGACCTCCGGCCAGCAAACCCCGCCACCCACGCTGCGCCCCACGGGGCGGACGAGAGAAGCACCGGCATCGCCGACGCGCGGCCCGGCGCGAGAGTCGCCGCGGTCGCGTCCTCCCCGCACGGGCAGTACCAGCCCCTCGGTCAGCGGGGGGTGATCATCGCGGTGTCGCCGGATTCGGTGACCGTTCGCAGCGCCGACGGGTTCACCCGGACCTACCGGATCACACCGCAGACCACCACCCTCACCAAAGCTGGATCGAACGGCACCGCAAGTGATCCCGCGGTGAACTTCACCATCGGCGATGAGGTCGAGATCGCCGGGCTGGCGGTGGACGGCGCCGCCGTCGCCACCGTCGTCGCCGACCGGTCGATGACCGGACCCGACGGTCCGCCCATGCATTTCATCGACGCCGGGACCATCGAAAGCCACGGCGACGGACCGGTGACGCTGCCCTGAGAAACCGGATCGGCCGGTTTGACATCCCCGGGATGTGGGAATCGTCAAGAGGCCGAACGGAAGGAGCCACCGGACATGTCGGACAACCGCAACAGCGGACCACAGGAAGCCATCCGCGGCGTCGTCGAGGACGCCAAGGGTAAGGCCAAGGAAGTGATCGGCACGGTCACCGGGCGTGAGGATCTGACCCGCGAGGGCCAGGCTCAGCAGGACAAGGCCGACGCCCAGCGGGACGCGGCCAAGAAGGAGGCCGAAGCCGAGCGGGCGCGGGCGAACGCCAAGGTCGACGAGCAACGCCAGAAGGCCGCTCAGCGTCCGGACTGATCGCCGACATCGCAAGCGACCGGGGGCGGGTGCCACGGCACCCGTCCCCGATTGCGTAGGCTCCCGTCCGGTGAGCACGCGTGCAGGCATCGTCGTCACCGGAACCGAGGTTCTCACCGGCCGGATCCAGGACCAGAACGGGCCGTGGCTGGCCGACCGGTTGCTCGAGCTCGGGGTGGAGCTGGCCCACGTCACCATCTGCGGGGACCGGCCGGCCGACCTCGAGGCCCAGTTGCGTTTTCACGCCGACACCGGGGTGGACCTGCTCATCACCACCGGCGGGCTGGGGCCCACCGCAGACGATCTGACCGTGGAGACCGTCGCCCGGTTCTGCGGGCGGGAGCTAATGCTCGATGCGGTGGTCGAGGAGAAGATCGCCGCCATCCTGCGCACGATGATGGGCCGCATCGGACCGAACGAGACCGGTGCGGGCATGACCGACTTCGAGGCCGTGCGGGCCGCCAACCGTAAACAGGCCATGGTGCCCGCCGGGGCCACCGTCCTCGACCCGGTCGGCACCGCACCCGGTCTGGTGGTGGCCGGCACCCCGACGGTGGTGGTGCTGCCGGGTCCGCCCCGCGAACTGCAGCCGATGTGGCGGCGGGCCCTCGCCACCGCCGAGGTGCAACGGGCGATCGCCGGCCGGACCCACTACCGGCAGGACACGGTGCGGATGTTCGGGCTGCCCGAGTCCCGGCTGGCCGAGACACTTCGTGACGCCCGGGAGCGGATCCCCGGATTCGACGCCCTGGAGATCACGACGTGCCTGCGCCGCGGCGAGGTGGAGATGGTCACCCGCTACGAACCGGCGGCCGCGCCGAGTTACGCCGAGTTGGTGGAGCTGCTGATCGAACGGCACCCGCGCGAGGTGTTCTCCACCGACGGCGCGCTGGTCGACGAGCAGGTCGCGGAACTGCTGCGCGGCCGGCGGCTGGCGGTCGCCGAATCCTGCACGGCCGGGCTGTTGGCGGCGCGGTTGACCGAACGGCCGGGCGCCTCGGCATATCTGGCCGGCGGTGTGGTCGCCTACGCCAACGACGCCAAGACCGATCTGCTCGAGGTGGCGCCCGCCCTGCTGGAGTCCTTCGGCGCGGTGTCCGAACCGGTCGCCGAGGCGATGGCCGCGGGGGTGTTGCGCCGGTTCGGCGCGGACACGGCCATCGCCGTCACCGGCATCGCCGGTCCCGGTGGCGGCAGCCCCGACAAACCGGTGGGGACGGTGTGTTTCGCCGTTCTGCTCGACGACGGCCGCAAGGCCGCCCGGACGGTCCGGCTGCCCGGCGGCCGGGCCGACGTGCGGGAGCGCTCCACCACGGTGGCGCTGCACCTGCTGCGCCGCGCGCTGCTCGAGGCCGCCCCGGCCGGCGCTTAGTCGCCGATCTTCGACAGCATGAGGTTGGCGAGTTTGCCGGCCTGGGGATTCACCGCCTCGGGGTTGCGCCCGCACACCAGCACGTCGGCGGCGACGTTGGAGCGCGCGGCGACCCCGCGGGAACACGCGTAGTCGGTGCCCTCCTGCCGTCGCAGCAGCACGTGCACACCTTCGGCACGGGTCGGACCGCTGGTCTTCCACTGCAGTTCCTGCCCGTTCAGGGAGATGGTCAGGGTCCGGTCGGTGCAGTCCCGCCACCGGTCGACCTGCTGGGTGACCCACTCGTGCGCCTCCTGCGCGCCGGCGAACGCCGCCACCCCGGTGCTGATCCGGTGCGAGCGCAGATCGTCGGCCAGCCGGCCGTAGACGGCCGCATAGCCCGAGCCGCGATACGCCGACGCGTCGTTGGGAATGACCGCGCTGGCACACTCCGGTTCGGACAACATGTCCGGCGGCAGCGAGTCCGGTTTGGTGTAGGCCAGCAGATAGATCAGATTCGGCGCCTCGACCACGGTGCGGGCCTCGTCGGCGGTGGGGATCAGATCCCGCAGCTCGGCGATCTTGACCAGCGGGAGATCGTCGCGCGGCACCTCGGGCGCATAGACCGCCGAACCTTCGACGGAATGGGTGCACGCGGCACCGGTGAGCACGACCACCGCGGCGGCACATCCGCCCAGGATCCGGCGAGTCAGCTTGGTCATAGCCACCTTCATACCGTGAACGACCCGCGCACAGTGGGACCGATGTCGAGTACCGTCGTGCCATGGCTGCCACCCCTGACCCCACCGGGACCTGCGTGGTGCGTTCGATGCACGCCACGTGGGAGTCCCGGCAGAGCGCGACCGGCGGGGCCTGACCGGACATCACCGTGGCGGCCGACGAACTCGACGAGCTCTACCGGCTACCGCCGGAGGACTTCACCGCGGCGCGGAGCCGGCTCGTCAAGGCCGCCCGCAGCCGCGGGGAGGCCGATCGGGCCGCACAGATTGCCGCCGCGCGGAAGCCGACCACGGCGGCGTGGCTGGTGAATTCCCTGGTCCATCGCGACGCGCACGTGGTGGACCGGTTGGGTGAGCTGGGTGACCGGTTGCACGCGGCGCACCGCCACCCTGCATGCGGCGGTCGCCGATGCGGCGGTGCGGGCCCGGCTGGGTCGGTTGACCCGTGCCGAACGGTGGTCGGGTTTCGGCGAATTCGGCGATTCCGCGCCGATCGTCGCCGCCGCCACCTCGGTTCCCGACGACGGGGCGCCGGCCGCCGGCCACCGGCGGCGCGCCGAGCCGGCACCGGATGAGGCCGCCGCGACGACTTCTGAGCAGTCCGCCGCGACCGATGCGGCCCGTGCGGCGGTGGCCCGAGCTGAGCGGATCCGCGCCGACCTCGACACCCAGGTGGGGGAGCGGCGCGCCGAGTTGGCGGCGGCACGGCTGGCCCACGACGACGCCCGGTCCCGCCTCGAGCAGGCCGACGCCCGGCTGCAGGCCGCCGAGAACGCCCACGCCGAGGCCGTCGCCGCCCATCAGGATGCCGCCGCAGAACTCCGGTCGGCGAAGAAGCGGTTGGCGGCTGTGCAGCGGACCGGTCGGCGCGCCGTCTCCGGGACCGGAAAGACGCCTCGGCAGGACGACCCAGATGGATGACGACGGATGACGATGACCGAGCACACCACCTGCGTCGTGGTCGGTGGCGGTCCTGCCGGAATGGTGCTGGGCCTGCTGCTGGCGCGGGCCGGCGTGGCGGTCACCGTGCTGGAGAAGCACGGTGATTTCCTGCGCGACTTCCGGGGCGACACCGTGCATCCCAGCACCATCCGGCTGCTCGACGAGCTCGGGCTGGGTGAGCGGTTCGCCGCCCTGCCGCAGAGCAGGGTCGAGCAGGCGGTGTTCCCGGTCCACGGCCGGCCGCTGCCTGTGGTCGATTTCGGTCGGCTCAAGCAGCCGCACCCGTACATCGCGCTGGTGCCGCAGTGGGATCTGCTGAACCTGCTCGCCGACGCGGGCCGGGCCGAGCCGACGTTCACGCTGCGGATGCGCACCGAGGTGACCGGTTTGCTGCGCGACCGCGACCGGGTGACCGGTGTGCGCTACACCGGGCCGGACGGTGACGGTGAGTTGCGGGCCGACCTCACGGTCGGCTGCGACGGCAGGAAATCGGTGGTCCGCGCTGGCGCCGGCCTGCGGACCCGCGACTTCCCGGTGCCGTTCGACGTGTGGTGGTTCCGGCTGCCGCGGCAGAGTTCGGCCGGGTATTCGCTGGTGCCGCGCACCGCGCCGGGCCGGGCGATGATCATGATCCCGCGCGAGGGCTACTTCCAGATCGCCTATCTGATCCCGAAGGGCCAGGATGCGGCGCTGCGGGCCCGCGGGTTGGACGCGTTTCGCCGGGAGGTCGCCGCGCTGGCGCCGGAATCCACCGTCGACGGACTGACCTCCTGGGATGACGTGAAACTGCTCGACGTCCGGATGGATCGGCTGCGGCGCTGGCACACCGCCGGACTGCTGTGCATCGGCGATGCCGCACATGCGATGTCACCGGCGGGCGGGGTGGGGATCAACCTCGCCGTGCAGGACGCGGTCGCGGCCGCCACCATACTGGCCGAACCGTTGCGGCGCGGCCGGGTCACCGCCGGTGGGCTGGCCGCGGTGCGCCGCCGGCGGCTACCCGCGACGGCGCTCACCCAGGCGCTGCAGCGGGTACTGCACCGCCGCCTGCTGGCCCCGATCCTGTCCGGCGCGGAAGTCCAGCCACCGGCGCCGCTGCTCGGGGCGGTGGGCCCGGTGGCCGTGGCTGTCGGTGGTGCCGGCCCGCCTGGTCGGGGTCGGCATCCGGCCGGAACACGCCCCGGCGTTCGCCCGGCGCTGACCCGGCGTTTGTCCCCTCCACGGGCCGGGAACCCGGTGGGCACCGGCAACATCCAAGGAGACGGCATGGCCATCTGCGACACCTGCGGAAACGAATACGACAAGGCCTTCACCGTGACCAGCCACGACGGCTGGACCGCGACGTTCGACAGCATCGAGTGCGCGTCGGCGAAGTTGGCGCCGGAATGCGCGCACTGCGGTTGCCGCATCCTCGGCCACGGGGTGGAGACGCCCGAGGCGATCTACTGCTGCGCCCACTGCGCCCGCAAGGCCAGCAACGCCGACATCAACGACCGCTATCCGGTCCCGGCGGGCGCCTGAACTACACCGATGTAATTTTTCCCCATTGTGGACAACGCCTGTGGATAACTCAGGAAGCAGCAGGCCAGGGGGTTCTGGGTATCACTGACGACGTCTCAGCTGACGATGAGGGTCAGGTCGCCGTCGTCGTGGCACTCCACCTTGAGACCGGACTTTCGCGCGATGGCCGCGACCGACTCGGCGTCATCGGGTTCGGCGCGGCTGGTCGCCAGGATGCGGGCCAGCCGGCCCTTGTGCGCCTTGTTGAAATGGCTGACGACGCGTCGCTGCCCGGCGCCGTCGTCGGTGACGACGCTGACCCGCACCGCGTCCTTGACCCGCCCGAGCCCGGCATAGGCGCCCGAACGCAGGTCGATCACGAGCTGGTGGGCTGCGACCTCGGCGAGGACCGGCTCCAGCAGCGGGCGCCAGCGCGACGCCAGCGTGCCCGAGCCGGGCAGTTTCGAGCCGGCGGACAGCCGGTACGCCGGCACCGGGTCGTCGGCGCGCAGCAGACCGAACAGCGCCGAGCCCACCGCGAGCCGGCTGCGGGCCCGCGCCGCCGTCGCGCCCCGCAGCGACCCGATGTCGAGGGCGTCGTAGAGCACGCCGGTGTACCGCTCGACGGCGGGCAGCGTGGGACTGCTCCACAGTTCGGCGTTGCGGTCGATCTCGGCATCCTTGGCGGCCGAGATGCCCAGGGCCCGCCGGGCCGCGGGCCGGTCTGCGGCCAGCACGACGAGTTCGTCGATCAGGGCCCGGCGCAGCGGGGACAGGGTGGGAAAGCCCAGCGACTCCAGGCTCAGCGGCGCGCCGTCTCCTCCGGCGCGCTTGGTTTCCGAGGGTGGCAGCAGGACAAGCACGCCAGCACGTTAGCTGTCGGCCGGCCAGGCGATCGGCCCGGGCACCGGCTGGGTGTCGGCCGGTGGTACGTCGACGGACGCGTCGGGCAGCAACGGCGGGCAGACGCCGGATGCGTCGGCGGTCAGCTCGTAGTGCCACATCTCGTTGGCGTAGGTGCGGCACAGCCCGAATCGCGCGCCGTGCCGGTTGAGCCACTCGGCCGCGGCGCCGGGACCGATGTCGACGGCGCGGCCGGTCACGTGGCGGGAGACCGCCGGCGTCGCCACCCACCGGCGGGCCGCGTCGACGGAACCGTGGCTGTAAACCGCGTCGTCGAACATCCGCTGCTGCAGCTCGGGTGAGCGCCAACCCGAGGTGATCCGCAGCTCGATCCCGTCCGCGGCGGCGGCCCGGGCGGCCTCCTGCACCGCCTGCCGCAGCGCCGGGTCGAGCCCGCCGACGGCGGGGTGGGCGAGGTCGTACGGACTCAGGGTCACCCCGGGAGGTAGAGCGCCGTCGGCCGCGCCGCCCGGATCCGGGGACCACGGCTGCGCCGCGACCGGTGCGGCGCCTGCCCCGAGCAGGGCGAACAGGCCCGTCAGCAGTGTCGCCGCCGCGGCGGTCGACACCGTCGACAGCTTCCTGACCAGATCGGTCATCTTTACACCCTCATCCGTAGGCCAGCAGTAGCGGAACCCGCTGCTCGGCGGTGGTCAGTGAGCCATGATGCCCGATCAACGCCGACTCGAGCGGTTCGGCGCTGCGCCGCACCAGCGCCGCGGTGCCGCGCGCGGCCGCGACGACGTCGCCGATGCGGTACCGCACCTCGTCGGTGACCCGGTGGCCGAACCAGCCGGCGGTGACGGCCTCCTCCCGGCTCAGCACCCAGGCCTGCTCTCCCAGCGTGTCACGCCAGGTGGCCAGCACGTCGTCGGCCGCGCCGTCGGCGGCATAGACATGGCGGGCCCGCGGTTCGCCGGCGACCGCGTCGACTCCGTCCCACAGGGTGACATGGGCGTCGAGGTCGATGACATGATCGTCGGTGACACCGACCATGCCGTGGTCGGCGACCACCGCCAGCAGCCCGCCGGACGGCAGATCGTCCAGCACCGACTCCACCAATCGGTCGACCTGGCGCAACTGCATCCGCCACGCCGGCGAGCCCGGGCCGTGCAGATGCCCCAGCAGGTCGACGTCGCTGTGGTAGCCGTAGCAGAACCCGCCGTCGGCGATGGTCTGACGCACCGTGGCGGCCAGGTCGCCCAGGGCGTGCACACCGACGTAGCGTCCACCGCGCAGCACCGCCCGGGTCAGCCCGGAGCCGGTGAACTGCGCTCCGGAGATGACGCTGACCGCCACGCCCGCCGCGGCGGCCCGTTCGAAGGTGGTGGGCAGCGGCTGAACCTGTTCCGGCGGCAGCTCGGCGCGCAGATCCTCGCCCCACGGATGCGGACGCCAGCGCAGGGCGTTGATCACCCCTGCGGCCGGCACCCGGAACGAATAGCCGACGAAGCCGTGTTCGCCGGAGTGGCAACCGGTTCCGAGGGCGGCCAGCCCGGCCGCGGTGGTGGACGGGAATCCGACCTGCAGGGTCTCCCCGCGCAGCCCGGCGAGCACCGGGGCGTCATCGGCGTGGGTGTCGAGCAACTCGGCGCCCAGCCCGTCGATCAACAACACGCATGCCCCGGCGAGACCGTGACGCAGCGGGATCCGGCTGTCGAAACCGGCCACGCCCATCGCGGCGAGCACCGCCGGCACCACGTCGGCGAGATGGGCCAGGCCAGGGTCCGGTCGCGGCAGGTCCATAGCGCCGAGCCTGCCACACCCGGAGCTGCGGTCAGCCGCGGTCGGTCGGACGTCCCGCCATCGCGGCGATGTGGGCGGCCACCTCGTCGGCGACCGCGTGGGTCCGGGCGTCGGTGCCGGGCAGGTAGCGGTCGGCGGCCGGGTCATAACCGGCTCCGGCGATGGCGGCGTGGTCGGTGTCGAGCTCGGCTACCTCGGCCGGCCACCCGTGCGACCGCAGGATTTCGGCGAAATCCCGGCTCGCCGCGATCGGCACCACATCGTCGGCGGCGCCGTGCAGCAGCAGAAACGGTGTCCGGTGACCGCCGTCGCGCAGCAGACCGGGCAGCCGGTTCGGCGGCCGGCCGGTGATCGGGTCGGGCACCATGAACGCCCCGGCCAGGCAGACGGTGGCCACCGGCCGCACATAGTGTTCGGCCGCGTGTTCGGCCGCAGTGAGGGTCAGCCCGGCGGCCGCCGCACCACCCAGCGACCAGCCCACCAGCAGCAGCTCGTCGGAACCGTACCGCCGTCGGGTGAACCGTACCGACTCCAGCAGATCCGACCGGCCACCGTCGGGGGCGTCGGAGTTCCAGTCCGGCGCGACGACCGCGAAACCGCGCCCGGCCACCTTCTGCGCGAGCGCGGTGACCGTGGCGCGGGCATCGGTCTGCTTGCCGTGCCAGATGAGCACCGGCGGCTGCGCGTCGTCGCCGGGTGGGTGTGCCCGGTACAGGTCCGCCCAGCGTCCGGGGGCGTACTGCAGGGTCTCTGTGCTGGCTTTTCCGGTCTCCATGTCGGCAAGACTGCCCCGAGGCACGCCGTGTCAACCGCGCGTTGCGCTGTGGTCGACGCTGGTTCCGGCCGGCATCCCGGATAGTGAGAAATCTGACAGCACCTATGGCGAGTGCCGGCATCGGGTACCCGGGGCACCAATGGCGCGCTCCGCGCCGAATCGACTACGAGGGGGACCCCCATATGTCCACATCCGATATCAGCACGTTGTTGAGGCAGTTGCGCACCGTGCTCGATCTGACCAACACCGAGATTCAGGTGGCCGAGACGCGGCTGGCCCAGGCGCGCACCGAGGCGGTGCAGCGTGAACTGGCGCAGAACGCCGACAACGCCCGCGCTCGCGCCGAGGCGATCGAACGTGCGATCCGCGACCTGGGTGGGGTGCCGAGCCTGACCGGCCCGCTGCTCGGCCGGGCCGCCGCGGCGGTGAAAGCCATGATCGAACAGGCCCAGCCGTTCGACGAGGCGCTGCTCGGTGATCTGCAGCTGGAGCACCAGTTGCTCGATCGGGCCCGCTACATCAAGGCGTTGGCGGTGGCCGCCAAACGATCCGACATCGAGGATCTGGCGTCGCGGCTGATCGCCGCGCACTCCGCGACGGTGGACTGGCTCACCACGGTGCTGGCCGAGGATGCGCTGGGCGGACCGGCGGCGCTGCGCCGCAGCCCGATGCAGGCCGCGGCCGGATTGGCGGTGAAAGCGGTCAATGTGCCGGTGACCTGGTCGGCACGCGGGCTGGACCGGGTGTTCGACGCGGTGCGCAACGCTCCGACGACCGTCGACGACCTGGTCAACCGTGGCGCCGAGGTCCGCGATGTCGCGGCGAAGACATTCACCGCGTCACGAGATGCCGCGCTCCAGACCGCTGAGCGGGTGGCCCGCCGCGAGGGCTCCGACGAGGTCGCCGACGTCTTGGGCTCGATGCGCACGGCTGCCGGCGCGCTGTCCGCCGAGGAGCTGCCGATCAGCGACTATGAGGGTCTCAACGTGTCGCAGGCGGTGGCCGCGGTGAAGGAACTCGATGATCCGAGCGACATCCGCGCGGTGATCGCCTACGAGGAGTCGCACAAGAACCGGCACGGTGTGGTGTCGGCCGCGCAGACCCGGTTGGCGGCAATCGCCCAGGAGGTCGTCGGGATCGGCAACTGAGGCGTCATCAGGCGCTGAATTCCACCCCCGCAGTCACGCGATTGCGGGGGTGGACTCATGCGTGGTCGTGCTCGCGCGGAGGCGGGTGTGCGATCACGGCAGTGAGCGTGCATCAGCGGTGTTGACCGTGACGCTGCAGCGCGATTCGGCCCGATTTCCCGCAGCAGCCGCACAACCAGCTCCGTCAGTACACCCTCGCAACGTCCGATACACCGTCGCCACAGCCAGTGCACACTCGCGGTCCCCTCAGAGACGATCTGCAACGCGGCCCATTGACGCGGTAGCGGGGCCGGGGGAGACGGCGCCGCTCTCAGACGATCCCCACACAGCCCTGAATCCGAGCGTGTCGCAGCTGCGGTGGCCGTGCTCGCGCGGAGGCGGGTGTGCGGTCACGGCAGTGAGCGTGCATCAGCAGTGTTGACCGTGACGCTGCAGCGCGATCAAGGCCCGATTCCCCGCAGCAGCCGCACAACCAGCTCCGTCAGTACACCCTCGCAACGTCCGATACACCGTCGCCACAGCCAGTGCACACTCGCGACGGCCCCCTCACGCACTGCCGCGCTGACAGGCGGTGCCACAACGGAAAGCCGGCCGCATACGCGGCCGGTTGTTCCAATACCGTTGGCGCCGACGGTCGTTGACTCGTCAAACGCCTGCGTGCTATGCCGACTTACCGAGCAGCGGAAGCAGCACCCGGCGGCGGGCGGCGATGACATCGGCGAACTGGTGCAACGCCGCGGCCACCGAGTCGGTGACGGGATATGACGAGTCCTGGTCGGCGTCGAGCGTCTTGATCACCGCGGGGCTGCACACCACCGCCCAATCCATGCCGGCCGTCTGGCAGGCGTCGTCCACCCGGTCGAGGAAGGAGATCCCGGCCGGCGAGAACGTGTCCAGCCCACTGAGATCCAACACGAACGCCTGCTCGGTCGGAATGAACCTGCTGATGTAGCTGCCGACGCGATCGGCGTTGGAGTCATCGATGGTGCCGCTGATCGTGACCACAGTGGCGAGGTGACGGCACTGGGCCCGGATCTTGGCCCCACTGCAGTCGAATGGGCGATTGCCGAAACGATGTGCCGCGTGGATCGGAACGGTCATGATGGCCTCACTTCCAATCGGTTGTCGACAAGCCCGGTTCTGAGCTACTGACCCGAAAGCTAATCGGCCAAAATAAGGCCGCGGGGAGCAGCCTCTAAATCTCCTGTAAGAATGAACTTGCACTCCGAACATCCGCGGAAAATTCCGCCGTCCGCCCAGCCTGGCAAACCGTCGAGGTCCGGCATTCCGGGAGGTCTTTGCGAAGGTGACCACCCCTCGACGAACGCGGTTCACCCGTCCCGTCGCCACCCTGCTCGCCCTGGCGGCGGCGACGCTGGTGACGGTGCAGTGCGCCGACCCGCCCACCCCGGCCGGCCCGCCCGCCGCACCACAGCCCGCGATGCCGGTACAGTCCCCCTCTCCGCAGCAGCCGCCCCCACCGGAACCGCCTGCGGCGCCCCCTGAACCGGCGCCTGAGCCGGCCGGCGCGACGGTGCACCCCGTCACCGCCGCCGAGCTCGGGCCGAGCTGGCGCCCCGGATGCCCGGTCGGGCCGGAGCAGCTCCGCCGGGTCGAACTCGACCATCTCGGCTTCGACGGCCGGACCGCCCGCGGGGAGTTGATCGTGCACGCCGATCTCGTCGACGAGGTCATCGCCATCTTCGGCGCACTGCACCGGGCCGGCTTCCCGATCGAGAAGATGCGCACCGTCGACCACTACCCGACCGCCGACGACGAGCTGTCCATGCGCGACAACAACACCTCGGCGTTCAACTGCCGCGGCATCCCGGGCTCTGACCGGTGGTCCTGGCACGCCTATGGGCGCGCCATCGACATCAACCCGCTACTGAACCCGTACGTGCCGGCCGGCGGGGCCTATGAGCCGCAGAACGCCGGCCCCTACCTGGACCGGACCCGCATCGATCCCGGCCTGATCAAAGACGGCGATCCCGCGGTGCGGGTGTTCGGTGAGCACGGCTGGCAGTGGGGCGGGTACTGGCGCAGTCCGGTCGACTACCAGCATTTCGAGCGGCCGACCGGTTGACGCCCTACGGGGGCGGGACCTGACCGAACGCCTGGGCGTTGCGGTTCAGGGTGTCGATGTAGTGGCGCAGTTTCGCCTTGCCGATCAGCGCGTCCACCTCGGGCGGCAGATCGATCTCGCCGGACGGGGCGGTCGTCTGCCGCCACGGTTGACAGCCGCGGGTCACAAACGCGCCGTCGGTCGCCTCGATCTGCACGACCTGGGGTTTCTTGCTCATCGCGTTGTCGAGAATCTTGCCCCCGTCCGCCTGACCATCGGCACTGCTGACGCGTTTCCAGTAGCAGACGTCCCCCTCGACCGGGCCGGCCGAGGAATAGGTGCCGGGCACGACGTCGGTGCCCACCGCATAGGTTCCGTCCGCGTCGATCGTGGTCCTGGGCTGCGCCGGTGCGGCCTGGGGGGCCGGCTCGCCCGACGGTTCGGCGGGCTCGATTGTCGGCTCGGCACCGGCCGGCCACGGAGAGGTGAGCCAGACACCGGCGACGAGGGCGGCGACGGCGCTGAGCGCGGCGGTTCTCGACCTCATGACGGAGAGCTTACGTGCCGGCAGCCCGCGGGCCGGTGGACCCACGGGCTGCCGCACCCGATCAGACCAGGTCGAATCGGTCGTTGTTCATCACCTTGGCCCAGGCCGCGACGAAGTCGCGGACGAACTTGTCCTTCGCGTCGTCCTGGGCGTACACCTCGGCCAGACCGCGCAGCTGCGAATGCGACCCGAACACCAGGTCGTTGGCGGTGGCCGTCCACCGAACCTGACCGGTGTCGCGGTCCACACCCTCGTAGACGTGTTCGGCCTCGCCGCCGCGCCATTCGTAGCGCATGTCGAGCAGGTTGACGAAGAAGTCGTTCGTCAACACGCCCGGCCGGTCGGTGAGCACCCCGTGCTTGGAGCCGCCGTAATTGGCGCCCAGCGCGCGCAGCCCGCCGATGAGCACCGTCATCTCCGGTGCGGTGAGGTTGAGCATGTACGCCCGGTCCACCAGCAGCCGTTCGACCTGTGTCTTCTCATCGGGCCGGATGTAGTTGCGGAATCCGTCGGCCCGCGGCTCGAGCACCCGGAACGATTCGACGTCGGTCTGTTCCTGCGACGCGTCGGTGCGGCCGGGCGCGAACGGCACCGTGACCTCGAAACCGGCGTCCCTGGCCGCCTTCTCGACCGCCGCCGACCCGGCCAGCACGATCAGGTCGGCCAGCGAGACCCTCTTGCCGCCCGACGCGCCGGCGTTGAACTCCTGCTGGATGTTCTCCAGCACCGGCAGCACCTTGCCCAGCTCAGCCGGCTCGTTGACCTCCCAGTTCTTCTGCGGCTCGAGCCGGAGCCGGGCCCCGTTGGCGCCGCCGCGCTTGTCGGTGCCGCGGAAGCTCGCCGCCGCCGCCCACGCCGTCTTGACCAGTTGCTGGATCGACAGCCCCGACTCGAGCACCTTGGTCTTGAGCGCCGCCACGTCGGCGTCGTCGACCAACGGATGCTCGACCGCCGGCACCGGGTCCTGCCAGACCCAGGTCTGCGTCGGCACCCACGGACCGACGTAGCGCGACACCGGGCCCATGTCGCGGTGCAACAGCTTGAACCAGGCCTTGGCGAACGCGTCCGCCAACTCCTCGGGATGCTCCAGCCAGCGGCGGGTGATGTCGGCGTAGATCGGGCTGAACCGCATCGACAGGTCGGTCACCAGCATGGTCGGCTTGCGCTTCTTGTCGGGGTCGAAGGGATCGGGGATGACCTCCTCGGCGTCCTTGGCGACGTACTGCCAGGCCCCGGCCGGGCTCTTGGTGAGCTCCCACTCGTAGCCGTACAGCGTTTCCAGGAAGGTGTTGTCCCACTTGGTCGGCGTGGGCGTCCACACCACCTCCAGCCCGCTGACGATGGCGTCCGGGCCCTTGCCGGACCCGTAGGAGCTCTTCCAGCCCAGCTGCTGCTGTTCGATGGGCGCGGCTTCGGGTTCCGGTCCGACCAGATCGGCGTCACCGGCGCCGTGGGTCTTGCCGAAGGTGTGCCCGCCGACGATCAGCGCGGCGGTCTCCTCGTCGTTCATCGCCATGCGGCCGAACGTCTCGCGGATGTCGATGGCCGCCTTGATCGGGTCGGGTTCGCCCTCCGGCCCCTCCGGGTTGACGTAGATCAGTCCCATGGTGGTGGCGCCGAACGGCTCGGCGAGTTCCCGCTCGCCGGAGTAACGCTTGTCGGTGCCCAGCCAGGTGTCCTCGAAGCCCCACAGCGTTTCCTCGGGCTCCCAGGTGTCCTCGCGGCCGAACGCGAATCCGGCGGTCTTGAAGCCCATGTCCTCCAGGGCGACGTTGCCTGCGAGCACCAGCAGGTCGGCCCAGGACAGCTTGTTGCCGTACTTCTTCTTGATCGGCCACAGCAGCCGGCGCGCCTTGTCCAGCCCGGCGTTGTCGGGCCAGCTGTTGAGCGGGGCGAACCGCTGGGCGCCCTGACCGCCGCCACCGCGGCCGTCGTGGATCCGGTAGGTGCCGGCGGCGTGCCAGCTCATGCGGATCATCAGACCGCCGTAATGGCCGTAGTCGGCCGGCCACCAATCCTGCGATGTGCGCAGCACCTCGACCACGTCGCGCTTGAGCGCGTCAAAGTCGAGCTTCCTGACCTCCTCGCGGTAGTTGAAATCCGAGCCCAGCGGGTTGGCCTTCTCGGTCTGGGCGTGCAGCACCGAGACATCGGGCTGGTTCGGCCACCAGTCCTGGTTGGTCAGCGGCCGGCCCACTTTGGGTTCGGGCGACGGGATGACCGGATTTTCGCTCTCGCTGTTGCTCCGCGTGTTGGTGGCGGGGTTCGGCGGGCGGCTGTCTACTGACACGGTGTTCCTTCCGGGAGTGGGTGGTTACGGGCTGACGTTCATCGGATCGCTGTCGGGTCAGATCGGCTCGGTTCTCGCGCAGTCGGGGCACACACCCCAGTAGATGACTTCCGCCTCGTCCAGCAGGAAACCGTCCAGGACGCCACCCGGGTCCGCGGGAGTCAGACACGGTGCGGCACCCACCGCACAATCGATGTCGGCGACCGATCCGCACGATCGGCACACCAGGTGGTGATGGTTGTCCCCGACCCGGGCCTCATACCGGGCCACCGATCCGGGCGGCTGGATCCGACGCGCCAAACCCGTTGCGGTCAAAGCATGTAGCACGTCATAGACCGCCTGCCGGGAGACCGCGGGAAGCTTTGCGCGTACCGCCAGATAGATGGACTCGGTGTCGGCATGCGGGTGATCATGGACCGCCTCCAGCACTGCGACGCGAGGCCGAGTCACACGTAAGCCCGCCGTCCGCAAATGTGCGGCGTAGTCCGGGAGCCGGGGCACGACACGAATATCCCGCAATATTCTGGAATCGGTCTAGACTTTGGCGAAACTCATCGAGATACTCATCGAAATTTCAGCTCCGGCGACGATTCCGGGTTCCGGGACGAATTCCGGGTTCCGGGCGTTTTCGTGCCCTATCGGCTAGCTTCCGTTCGGTGCAGACACTGATCGACTTCGAGACCGCACCGCTGTTCGCGATTCCCACCGTCGGGATGTCGGGCGGCGCCGCGGTCCGCGAGGGCATGCTGATCGAAGGGCCCCAGGGCTGGGGGGAGTTCAGCCCGTTGCCCGACAGCGACGACGACACCTGCCGCCGCTGGCTGACCGCTGCCACCGAGCCGGGCACGGTCGGTTGGCCGGACCCCTCGCGGGGCCGGATCCCGGCAGCGGCGATCGTCGCCGCGGTCGGCGCCGATCGGGCCGCGGAGATCGCCGCGGGTTCCGGGTGCCGCACCGCACAGGTCGCCGTCGCCGCCGAACCCGATTCGCTGGACGCCGACCTCGCCCGAGTTGCCGCAGTCCGGGCGGCCCTCGGCGCCCGGGCTTCGATTCGCTGTGCGCCGCAACGGTTCTGGGATGTGCAGACGGCCGTCGCGGTCATCCGGGAGTTGACGCGGGCGGCCGGCGAACTGGAGTTCGTCGAGCAGCCGTGCCGGACCGCCGCTGAGCTGGCCGAGGTGCGACGCCGGGTCGACGTGCCGATCGCCGCTGACGCCGCCCTGCAGCATCCCGGGGTGCGGTGGGCCGAGATCGCCGATGTCGCCGTGTTGCGGTGCGGGCCGCTGGGCGGGGTGCGCCGCTCGTTGCGGGTGGCCGAGTCCACCGGTCTGCCGTGTGTGGTCGCGAGTACCGCGGAGACGAGCGTCGGGCAGGCGGCCGGGGTGGCGCTGGCCGGGGCGCTGCCCGAGCTGCGGTTCGCGTGCGCGCTCGGCTCCGCCGGCGAGTTGGCGGGGGATCTGGTTTCCGGTCCGCGGGTTCTGCGTCCGGTCGACGGCCACCTGCCGGTCGCGCCGATGCCGCCGGGGCCGGATCCGGAACTGCTCGAACGGTTCGCGATCACCGATCCGGACCGCATCGCATGGTGGCGGGAGCGGCTGCGCGTGGCGCGCTCGTGACCGGACCCGGCACCGCTCGCCGGCCGATTCGACGAGGACCACGCCTTGACCCGAAAGCGCCTGCGGTGCAGCCCGCTTTCGTACGGTCGTAACGGTGTCTGTCCGTGAACTGATCGTGTTGGGCACGGCGAGCCAGGTGCCCACGCGCTATCGCAACCACAACGGGTACTTCCTGCGCTGGGACCAGGAGGGTTTCCTGTTCGACCCGGGGGAGGGCACCCAGCGCCAGATGCTGCTCGCGGGGGTGTCGGCCGCCGGCCTGACCCGGCTGTGCCTGACCCACTTCCACGGCGACCACTGCCTCGGGGTGCCCGGGGTGATCCAGCGGCTGTCACTGGACCGGGTCGCACATCCGGTGACCGCGCACTACCCGCGGTCGGGACGGGAGTATTTCGCCCGGTTGCGGCATGCCTGCGCGTTTCATGAGGTGGCGGACCTGCGGGAGGAACCGGTGGACTCCGACGGCCCGGTGGCGACCGGCCGATTCGGCACGCTGGAGGCACGCCGGCTGGACCATTCGATCGAGTCGATCGGGTACCGGCTCACCGAACCCGACGGCCGGCGGTTCGACGCGCGAAAACTCGCCGAGTTCGGGGTGCACGGGCCGGCGGTGCGCCGGTTGCAGGCCGACGGCGAACTCGTGGTCGACGGACGGCTGGTGCGGCTGTCCGATGTCAGCGAGCCCCGGCCGGGGCAGCGGTTCGCGTTCGTGATGGACACCCGGTTGTGTGACGCGGTGTTCGACCTGGCCGACGGCGCCGATCTCCTGGTCATCGAAGCGACGTTCCTGTCGGCCGATGCCGATCTGGCCCGCGAGTACGGGCATCTGACCGCGCGTCAGGCCGCGCAGGTGGCCGACCGGTGTGGGGTGCGGCGGCTGGTGCTCACCCACTTCTCCCAGCGCTACCGCGACCTGTCGGCGTTCCGTGACGAGGCCGCCGAGGTGTTCGACGGCGATCTGGTGGTCGCCGAGGATCTGGCCCGGATCCCGGTTCCCCGGCGCCGATGAGCCGATGAGACGGGCCGGGCCGGTGATCAGCTGGGTGACTGCCAGGCCAGGTTGCCGTAGGAGTCGAGGTGGACGACCTCCCGGACCGGTCGCCGGGTGGTGGGCCCGTACCGTCCGCGCGGCCACCCCAGCGGAACGATGCAGCACGGCGTGACCGAGAGCGGCAGTTTGAGGATGCGCCGCGCCGAGGTCATGCTCCACAGCGGCAGGGTGATCAGGGATGCGCCCAGACCCATCGCCCGCGCGGCCAACAACAGGTTCTGCACGCTGGGGTAGATCGATCCGAAGAACGACGACGCCGCCACCGGCGGCGCCGGCATGAACGGCAACCGCCCTTCCCGCGGACCGGCCCGCAGGCAGGCCACCACCAGCACCGGGATCTCGGTGAAGTGGTCGACCTGCCACTGCACCGCCCGCAGGATCTTGGCCATCGACTCGTCACCGGCGGTCACCCGGCGCCCGATCCCGCCGTACACGGCCCAGGCCTGCCGGTACCGGTCGGCGAGTTTGGCTTTCACCGCGGGGTCTTTGACGACGATGAACTCCCAGTTCTGGCCGTTGGAACCGGTCGGCGCGCGCAACGCCAGTTCGATGCATTTCAGGACGAGCTCGTCGTCGACGGGGTCGGGCAGTACCCTGCGCACCGCGCGCTGGGTCATCATCGCTTCGGCGAGCGGCATGTCGAGGCGGGCCAACGCCTCGGCCACCGACGGAATGGGTTTCGGTGTGTCGGGCATGACCGCTGACGTTACGCGCGGGACGGCTGCGGGTCCATCGGCTCGATCGGCCCGATCGGGCTGCCGGTCGGCAGGATTGCGCGGTTTACGATCCCCGGGTGGCCAAGCTGACATTGACCCGCACCATGCCCATGTCGCCCGAGCGGGCCTGGGCGCACGCGTCGGATCTGTCGTCGTTCGGTGACTGGTTGTCGATGCATCAGGGTTGGCGCGGCGACCTGCCCGCCGAGCTCGGAGTGGGTGTCACCGTGACGGGAGTCGCCGGGGTGAAGGGCATGCGCAACCGGGTCTCCTGGACGATAAGGGAGTACGAACCACCCCGCCTGCTGGCGATTTCCGGCGAGGGGGTGGGCGGAACGAGATACGCGCTGCGGCTCGAGGTCGACCCGATCGACGACGGCTGCCGGTTCACGGTGACCCTCGATCTGGGCGGCCGGCCGTTGTTCGGCCCCATCGGTGCGACCGCGGCCCGGCTGGTCAGAGGCGACCTCGAACGCTCCATCGCACGCTTCGAGACCCTGTACGCCTGACGGCTGCGCCGTTGCCCGGCAACAGGATCGGCAATCATCCGCCTGTCCCGGAATCCGGCGCCCAGCGTGAATCCACTGCGGTGTAGGCGTCGATTTCCCGCGTGGAATACACGTTCGGCGGGGCTTTCTTGGGCGTCGGCGCGCGGCGCGCTGGTGTCGACGGCGTCCGGGCGGGGTATGTCGGGATCATGCTGCGTGCCGATCTGCTGCAGGAACTCCTGGTGGCGTACGGTCCCGGCGGCCAGGAGGACGCCGTCCGCGCGATCTGCCACCGCGAACTCGCACCGCACGTCGATGAGATCTGGACCGACCAGGCCGGCAACCTGGTCGGACTGATCCGCAGCGCCGACCCCGAAGGTCCCGACAGCCCCGGCGGTCCCAACAAGGATGGATCCCAATCGATTCGGGTCATGGCCCACATGGACGAGCTGAGCATGCTGGTCAAGCGGATCGATGCGGACGGTTCGCTGTGGCTGACCCCGGCGGGCACGATGTATCCGGGGAACTTCGGATTGGGACCGGTGGCCGTGCTCGGCGATCAGGAGACGTTGACCGCCGTGCTCACGCTGGGCTCGGAACACACGACCAAAGAGAGCCAACGGATCTGGGAGACCAAACCGGATCAGGGTGACAAGTCGTTGGACTGGCTGCACGTCTACGTCTTCACCGGCCGCACGCCCGAGGAGTTGTCCGCGGCAGGCGTTCGGCCCGGCACTCGGGTCTGTGTGCACCACAGCAAGCGCACGCTGATCGAGTTCGGGGACTATCTGGGGTGTTACTTCCTCGACGACCGGGCGGCGGTCGCCGCGCTGCTCGAGGTGGCACCCGGGCTCCGGGACCCGCGGCCTCCGCAGGATGTGTACCTGGTGTTCACCACCGCCGAGGAGGTCGGCGGGATCGGCGGCTGCTACGCGAGCCGGACGCTGCCGGGCAGGCTGACCCTGGCACTGGAGGTCGGCCCGACCGAGGCGGAGTACGGCACCACGGTCAGCGGCGGCCCGATCATCGCCTACGGCGACGCGCAGGCGCTCTACGACAAGAAGGTGGCCGACCGGCTGCTGGCGGTGGCCATCGAGCTGGGCCTCGATCCGCAGGCCGCCGTGTTCGGCGCGTTCGAGTCGGATGCCTCTCAGGCCAGGGCGGCCGGGCTGACCGCACAGGCCGCCCTGCTGTGTCTGCCCACCTTGAGCACCCACGGCTACGAGGTCCTCGCCCGCGCCGCTATACCCGCCATGAGCAGGGTGGTGTGCGAGTTTCTGCGCACCCCGCAGCCGGACTGAGCGTGCCGCATCCGCGGATGTGGTGATCGGTACGTTTCAGACCCCCGGGTGACTGGAAACCCTGCGTCGAGGCGCACAGGCAGGCCCACCACCGACTTGGGGACAGGGCACACGACGGTCTGGCGCCGATCCGATTAGGGGATGTGATGACTGAACGAAACGCGGCCGATCAGGCCCGTAAGGGTCTGGCGGCGGCGGTGAGAGGCACCGTCAAGAAGATCGCCGGCGCCGTGACCCGAAACGATTCGTTGACCACCGAAGGTGAGCTCGAGCAGGTGCAGGGCCGGGAGCGCAGAAACGCTGCCACTGCCGAAGCGGTCGCCGACGCCGAGGCCAGACAGGCCCGCGCCGAGGCGGAGGCGGCGCGGCAGGCCGCCGCCGAGGAACGACTGGTGCGGCGGACCGAGGCCGCGGCAACCGAGAACGCGGTCACCCGCCGGCAGGAGGCGCAGAAGCGTTCTGTCGAACAGGCCGGACAGCGCGCCGTCAGCCAGGCCAACGCACAGGCGGAGACGGAGGCCCGCCGGCAGATGCAGGACGCCCGTGCCGAAGAGCGTGTCGAGGTGAAGGCCGCCGACATGGCGACCGAGGAGGCCGAGGCGGAACATCGGATCGCGGTGGCCGAGGCCGCCCGTGCGCGGGCCGAGGCCGACCGCCTCCGTGAAGAGGCCGACCGGAGGACATCATGAGAGTCACCGACGTTCCCAGGACCGTGCTGCGGTTGCAGTACCAGCTGGCCCGGTTCCCGTTGCAGGTCATCGGTGATCAGTTCGTCGCACGTCTGGACGACGAATCGCCGGCCCGGCTGTGGTATGAGGGTTCGCTCGGCAGGCTGGACGCCGTGATCGGAGGTGCGCTCGGCGACGAGGCCCTGCGGGGCCGTGGTGCGGCGCGGATGGATCGCAGCGCTGCGCTGGGCCGGGCGGCCCGACTGGACGACACCGCCACCGAGCGGGTGCAGGCGGCCGACGCCGAACTGCGGCACACGCGCGAACAGGCCGAGCAGCGTCAACACGCCGCGCAGGCCACCACGCAGCAGCAGGTACGGGAAGCCCGCGAAACCGCCGAGAACCGCAAACGGGATGCGGCGGTCACCGCTCAACGGGGCACCGCCGCGGCCAAACGGCAGGCCGACGAGGTGGCGGCCCGCCGCAAGGGCGCGGCGCGGGCGGCCGAAGAGCAGGACCAGGCCCGGATCCGGGCCGCCGAGCGTCAGGCCACCGCGGCGGCCGGTGGTAAGGGCCGCGCGGCCGAGGCGAAACGCGCCGCCGCGGCGGCCGCGGAAACCCGGGCCGACCGGTTGGAGGATCTCGCCCGGACCGAAAAGGACAACCGCTAGCTGTTCAGACTCCCGCCCGTCGGCGCGTGCGCGGCGCCGGCGGGCGGGAGTCTGCCCGAGGGGGTGCCTGTCCGAAGGGGGTGTCAGTCCTCCTTGCGGATCAGCCGGCGCAGGGCTTCGCGGTCGGGTGCGAGCAGTTCCTCGATCCGCTCCCGGTTCACATCGGCGACGATGATCTCACCGACGTCCTGGTGCACCTCCGAGAAGATGCCGTGGGACTTCATCTTCGAGGTCTGATAGAGGTTGTCCTCGGTGGGGGAGACGTAGTACACGGCCTCGGCCTTGAACCGGTGCACCAGCCACAGGTGGATCAACGTCATGAGCCGCTTCTTGCGGAGCGCTTCGGCGAAGGTGTTCTGGTCGCGCACCGTGAGGATGCTGCGGCCGTGCCGGTCCCGGATCGGGTCCACCAGCACATTGGCGACCTTCTCATCCTCACCGCCGGGGCGTTCGGCGAAGATGCCCAGTTCCAGCACCTCGCCGCCGGCGCGGCGGGGCCGCAACTGCACGCGCAGCTTCTCGCCGAGTTGATAGTGCTCGCTCCACATCCCCAGCCATTCCTCGAGCAGCTTCTTGGGCACCTCGGTCTGTACCAGGTGCTGATGCTGGGTGGAGCCCTCGCCCATCGCCTTGGTGGTGGCGGTGCGGCCGGACGACGCCGTCAGGGCCGCGTCGCTGCGCGGGCCGCCCACCAGGGTCTGCGGTGTGCGGTAAGGCGATTCGATCAGACGCAGCTTGCGCTGGATCCGCGCCAGCGCCAGCATGCCGTCCTGGCGGAGCGCGGTGGCGAATTCCTCGGCGGCGACCCCGTCGATCTGGTGGCCGCCGTAGGTGATGAAGTTGAAGACGAAGCCCATCTTGCCGAGTTCGGCGGGGAACGCCCGCATCTCCTCGTCGGTCATGCCGGTGGTGTCCCAGTTGAACGACGGGGACAGGTTGTAGGCCAGCATCTTGTCCGGGAACTGCGCGTGGATCGCCTCGGCGAACTGCCGGGCGTCGTCGAGATCGGCGGTCTTGGTCTCCATCCACAGCAGATCGGCGAACGGGGCCGCGGCCAGCGACTTGGCGATCGCGTACGGGATGCCGCCGCGCAACTGGTAGTAGCCCTCCGGGGTTTTCGCCAGTTCGCAGTCCCATGGCACGTCGATGCCGAGTTCGGCGGCCTTCTGGGACATTTCGAAGAAGGACTTGCGTTCGGCGAATCTCCGCCACTCCTCGGCGGTCATGTCGAACGGTTCCCCGTCCGCCTCGGCGAACTCCATCCGGTCGGCGATCGCCTCCCCGTAGGTCTTGAGCCCGGCGTCCTCCTCCCAGATCTCCACGAACGCCGATTCCACCTCGTCGAACAACTCGTCGTTGGCGGGGTCCTCGCCGGGACGCCACTTGCCGACGGCCTCGGAGATCCGGTCGAGCAGGCCGTTCCGGTCCAGCCAGGCGCGGGCGCGGTCGTACTCGCCCTCGGCCAGCCAGTACAGCAGGTGGCCGTTGAGCTCGGTGACGCCGCTGTCGTAGAAGCTGCGCAACATCGCCAGATAGCAGGATTTGTACGACGGGATCGCGAGATTGGTAGCCCCGAGCAGGAACGGTTGATCACGTTCGTCGGCGCGGCTGTCGATCAGGTTGGCCGCCTCGGCGTCGGTGCGCGCGACGATGATGCCGGGCACCCGCATGATGTCGAGTTGGAAGCGCGCGGTGTTGAGCCGTTTGATCTGTTCGTCCGAGGGGACCAGCACCTTGCCGCCCTGATGCCCGCATTTCTTGGTGCCGGGCCGCTGATCCTCGATGTGGTAGCCGGCGACGCCCGCTTCGACGAACCGCCGGATCAGGTTGCGCACGTGCGCGTCGCCGCCGTGGCCGGTGTCGGCGTCGGCGATGATGAACGGCCGGTAGTCGTAGACCGGGGTGGCGGCGCGCTGTTCCGGGCTCATCCGCTGGCGGAGGTATTCCTGGTTGCGGTCGGCGGTGAGCAGTGCGCGCACCAACCCGGCGGCCTCGTTGGGCACCTGGCTGAGCGGATAGCTGGCGAGGTCCGGTCCGGGATCCTCGTCGGCCGACCCCTTCGCCGAGGTGGCCCACCCGCCGAGGTAGATGCCCTCGATACCCATCCGCTTCATGGTCACCGCCTGGCCCGGCGAGTACGGTCCGAACGTGGTGATGCACTTGCGCTCGGCGAACAGTTCACGCAGCCGCGCGTAGAACGCGGTCGCCGCTTCGCGGGCGATGGTGTAGTCGACCGGGATCGTGCCGCGCTGTTCGACCACTTGACGGGCGGTGTACAGCCGGATGATGCCGTCGAAGCGCGGGCTGTCGAAATAGCGTTGGGTTTCGGCGACGTCTTCTTCGAACGACGTCCTGGTTTCGCGTTCCGCTTCGGAAATGGCCATATTTCACAATACGGCGTGCGAGCGGGGATCAGGGCGGGGATTCGGGTTCGGCAGATGCACTCGATGCCTCCGATGGCCACCGGACTGTTCCCGTCCGGCCATCATGGCGCCCGTTGCGCGGACCGGCCCCTTCCCGGCACCGGCGGCCATACACTTGCCGACCGTGAGTATCCTCTTCGGCTTCGCACCGTGGATCGTGTTCTGGGTGTTGGTCGGCAACGTCCCGTTCACCGCGGCGGTGCTGGTGGCGTTGGCGATCGCGGTCGCGACCCTGGTGATCGGTCACCGCACCGGGGCGCCGGGCCGCGCCCTGCAGATCGGCGCGGTGTCGACGTTCGTGGTGCTGACGGTGGTCACCGTGGTGCTGCATCAGACGTTCCTGGAACGGTGGCTGCAGCCGTTGGGCAATGCCGGCATCCTCCTGGCCGCCTTGACAGGTGTGCTCGTCGATAAGCCGTTCGTGCGGGAGTACGCCGCCGTCGGACAACCGCCCGAGGTGCTCGAGAGCGACGTGTTCAACAAGATCACCACGGTGCTGACGTGGGTCTGGATCGGCGCCTTCGCCGGGATGACGGTGTCCTCGGCGATCCCGCCGATCGTGCAGGGTGACGCCACGCTGCTCGATGTCAACACGCCGTTGTCGTTCGTTTTCTACTGGGTGATCCCGTTCTCGTTGCTGGGTCTGGCCGCACTGGCGTCGCGGCTGCTGCCGGACCGGTTGGCCGAGGAGATCGGCAACGCCCCGCGGACCACCAGCTTCGTCGCCTACAGCGAGGCCACCATCGACGAGTTGTATTACCTGGCGCAGGAACACGCCAACCGGGAGGTCGGCGCCGGCAAGGAGGCCTACGACGTCCGGGTGGGCGGCAAGGGCACCCCGCTGGTCGGCGACGAATCCCGGATGTCGTGGCAGTCCACCTACAAGGTGCGGGACCGGCGGCGCTGACGAGATCCGTTCGCACCGCCACAATCCCGCGTGTCATCCGGCCGGTGCGGCTACCATCGCCGAACTATGGTCGTGACCACTGAACGGGCCGACGTGGCGACGCTGCCGCCGGCCCCCCGCAATCCGCTGCCGTATTGGCGACAGGTCAGAGCGGTCCGGTCCTTCCACACCGGCCAGGAGTTGCTGCGGGACGCCGGCGGCCCGGTCACCCGGATGGTGCTGGGACCGAAGTGGGCGATCCCGCCCATCGTGCTCGTCACCTCACCGGCCGGGATCCGCGACGTGCTGAACCGGCGGGATGCGTTGTCCGAGCGGTGTCAGGTCCACCACGAGGTCCGGCACCTCGGCGGCGACAGTCTGTTCGTGCTGCCGACAGATCCGTGGCGGGCCCGCCGCCGCGCCCTGGCACCGGTGTTCACCCCGACCGCGGTGCGCTCGTACGGCGGCTACATGTCCGAGGCCGCGCAGCGGGTCGCCGACGGCTGGCAGGCGGCCCGGGAGGTGGATCTCGACGCCGAGTGCCGACGGCTGACCATGCGCTCGCTGGGCCGTTCGGTGCTCGGGCTGGACATCAACGAACGTGCCGACGCCATCTCCGAACCCATGCACATCGCCTCCTCCTACACCGCCGACCGGGCGTTACGGCCGGTGCGGGCGCCGCGGTGGCTGCCGACCCCGGCCCGACGGCGGGCCCGCGCCGCGGTGGCGACGATGCGCCGGATCACCGACGAGATGCTGCAGGCTTGCCGGGCCGATCCGAACCGGGACGCGCCGCTGGTCCACGCGCTGATCCGGGCCACCGACCCGGAGACCGGCCGGGGGCTGTCCGACGAGGACATCTGCAACGATCTGTTGATCTTCATGCTGGCCGGCCATGACACCACCGCCACCGCGCTCACCTACGCGCTGTGGGCGCTCGGGCATCACCCGGAGATTCAGGACCGGGTGGCCGCGGAGGTGGCCGAACTCCCAGACCGCGAGATCACCCCGCATGACGTGCCGCGGCTGGGTTACACGGTGCAGGTGCTGCGGGAGTCGTTGCGGTTGTGCCCGCCGGCCGCCGGGGTGGGCCGGTTGGCGATGAGCGACCTCGCCGTCGACGGTTACCGGGTCGAGGCGGGAACCCTGTTGGCCGTCGGGATCCAGGCGATACACCGTGATCCGTCGCTGTGGCCGGACCCGATGGTGTTCGATCCGGACCGGTTCGCCCCGGAGCGGTTCAAGGCGATGGACCGGTGGCAGTTCGTGCCGTTCATCGGCGGGCCCCGGTCCTGCATCGGCGAGCATTTCGCGATGCTGGAGTCCACGCTGGCGATCGCCACCCTGATCCGGTCGGTGCGGATCCGCTCGCTCGACGACGATTTCCCGGTGGAGGTGCCGTTCACCACGGTGGCCCGCGGGCCGATCAGGGCGGTGGTCTCGGCTCGGCGTTGACCGGCCGGTACACCACCCGGGGGTTGTCGATGTGGGCCACCTTGGCAGACTGTGGCCATGGCACAGATCACGTTACGCGGAAATCCGATCAACACCGTGGGCGAACTGCCCGCGGTCGGGGCGCAGGCGCCGGCCTTCACCCTGACCGGGACCGACCTCGGCGAGGTGAGCAGCGGTCAGTTCGACGGCAAGGCGGTTCTGCTGAACATCTTCCCGTCGATCGACACCCCGGTGTGCGCGACCAGCGTGCGCACCTTCAACGAGCGCGCCGCCGGCGCCGGGTCGCAGGTGCTGTGCGTGTCGAAGGATCTTCCGTTCGCCCAGAAGCGGTTCTGCGGTGCCGAGGGGATCGAGAACGTCACCACCGCATCGGCTTTCCGCAGCGGTTTCGGTGACGACTACGGCATCGCCATCGCCGACGGCCCGATGGCCGGGCTGCTCGCCCGCGCGGTCGTGGTGATCGGCGCGGACGGCAAGGTGGCCTACACCGAACTGGTGCCCGAGATCGGTTCGGAACCCGATTACGACGCGGCGCTCTCGGCTCTGCAGTCGGCCTGAGGTCGGCTTCGGGTTCTCGAGGCGATGACGCGCTGATCCGGGCCTGATCCGGGCCCGAATCAGCCGGCATCATGGGAGATCCGGTCCGACGGTCAACGTCCGGTCACGGTATGGCATCTCATTGGCCATGGGGCCCCGCGGAATTGGTTTGACCGGTACCCGGAGTTGTACAACTGGTTGGCGGTGACAGCCGGTCACCGAATTGGCCGATCCGTGGTGCCGTGCGCCACGGGCAGAGAAAGTTGACACCCGGATGAGACGCGTCTTCGCCCTCGTGATCAGTCTGGCGGTTCTGGTCGCGACGCCCGCGGTGGCGGTCGCGTACCCGTCCTACCCGACACGCAACCACCAGGCCGTCAAGGTCGTGTTGGAACGTGCGCTGTCGCAGCAGGGGGTGCCGTTCTCCTACGGTGGCGGCGACGCCTCGGGGCCGACCCGCGGCAGCGGCACCGCCGCCAACGCCATCGGCCTGGACCCGGCCGGGCGGGTCGTCGGGCTCGACCCGGCCCAGAACATCGTCGGATTCGACGCGTCCGGGCTGATGGTCTACGCGTTCGCCGGGGTGGGCATCAAGCTTCCGCGGTCGTCCGGTGAGCAGTACAAGGTGGGGTACAAGGTGACGCCCGACCAGGCGCTGCCGGGCGATCTGATCTTCTACGGCCCCGAAGGCACCCAGAGTGTGGCGTTGTTCCTGGGCAACGGGCAGATGATCGAGGCCACCGACCCGGTGGTGCGGGTGTCTCCGGTGCGTTTCGACAACATGGCCCCGTACCTGTCGCGCATCATCCCCTGACCCGATTCCCTGACCCGTCGACCGGCCCTGCTTGACACCGGCGGGTGGTGCTTGCACGCTGTGCGGCGTGACCGTCGACCGGGACAGGGATCGCGACGAGCTGGGCCGGCCGCGTAACGCCCGGCCCCGGGACGCGCTCGGCCGGCCGTTGCCGCCGGGTTCCGAAGGGGTGCCCGGCATTCCGGAGGATCTGGATCTGCCTCCCGCCGAGACGGTGCGCTGGGCGCAGGATCTGCTCGACCGGGGACTGGCGTTCAACGCGCACGAGGTGTTCGAGGCCGCCTGGAAGAGCGGTCCCGACGCCGACCGGATGCTCTGGCAGGGCCTGGCGCAGTTGGCCGTGGGCATCACCCATGTGCAGCGCGGCAACGTCACAGGTGCGGGCGCGTTGCTGCGCCGGGCCGCCGAGCGGCTCGCCACCGTCGATCCACCCACCCGCCACGGCATCGACATCGCCGGGCTGGTGCGGTACGCCGGCGCCCTGATCGCTGATCTCGAGGCCGGTGCCGCGATCGGCCCGGAACGACTCCGCCCCGTCCTGGTGGCGCCCTGACGGACCTGCCCGGCCCTAGACTTCGCATGTGGAGTGCGAATTTCGCCGGGCGTCACCGCCGCCTGAGGGGTTGCTTCGCATCGAGGACTGTCTGGACGCCGACGGTCACATCGCGTTGCCGCCCGATGTCACCTTGCTGTCGCTGATCGAGCGAAATATCGCCGCGGTCGGGGACACGGTGGCCTACCGCTACCTCGACCACGCCCGCGACACCGTGGTCGAGCTGACCTGGGCGCACCTGGGTGTGCGGGTGGAGGCGGTCGGCGCACATGTGCAGCGGGCCACCGCCCCGGGCGACCGGGTGGCGATTCTGGCGCCGCAGGGGGTCGACTATGTCGCCGGCTTCTTCGCCGCGGTCAAGGCCGGCGCGATCGCGGTGCCGCTGTTCGCGCCGGAACTGCCGGGCCACGCCGAGCGCCTCGACACCGCGCTGCGCGACGCCCGGCCGGCGGCGGTACTGACCACCGCCGCGGTGTTCGACACGGTGTCGTCGTTTCTGACCCGGCTGGCACCGGCACAGCGCCCCCGGATCATCGTCATCGACGACGTCCCCGACGCGTCTGCAGCGGAATTCGCGCCCACCACACTGGATCTGGACGATGTCTCGCACCTGCAGTACACCTCGGGGTCGACCCGGCCGCCGGTCGGGGTGGAGGTGACGCACCGGGCGGTCGGCACGAACCTGGTGCAGATGATCCTGTCGATCGATCTTCTCGACCGGAACACCCACGGCGTCAGTTGGTTACCGCTCTACCACGACATGGGCCTGTCGATGATCGGCTTCCCCGCGGTGTACGGCGGGCACACCACCCTGATGTCGCCGACGGCGTTCGTGCGCCGGCCGCAGCGCTGGATTCGGGCACTGTCGGATGAGGCACGCCACGGCCGGGTGGTCACCGCCGCGCCGAACTTCGCCTACGAGTGGACCGCCCAGCGCGGCCTGCCCGGGCCGGACGACGACATCGACCTGCACGATGTGGTGCTGATCATCGGCTCGGAACCGGTGAGTATGGCGGCGATTTCGGCGTTCACCACGGCGTTCGCACCCTACGGGCTGCCGCCCACCGCGTTCAAACCGTCCTACGGCATCGCCGAGGCCACCCTGTTCGTGGCCAGCATCGCCCCCGACGCCGAACCCACCGCGATCCACGTCGACCGCGCCCGGCTGGGGGAGGGGTGGGCCGTGCCGGCGCCGGAGCCCGGCGACGACACCGTGTCCGTGGTGTCGTGCGGTCAGGTCGCCCGTAGCCAGTGGGCGGTGATCGTCGACGCCGACACCGGTGCGGAGCTCCCCGACGGTGCGGTCGGGGAGATCTGGTTGCACGGCGACAACATCGGCCGCGGCTACTGGCGGCGGCCGCAGGACACCGAGCGCACGTTCGGCGCGATCCTGCGGACCCGGTTGCCGGCGGGCAGCCACGCCGACGGGGTGCCGGACGGCTCCGCCTGGTTGCGCACCGGCGATCTCGGTTTCCATCTCGACGGTGAGTTGTACATCACCGGCCGCACCGCCGATCTCATCTCGGTGCACGGGCGCAGCCACTATCCGCACGACATCGAGGCCACCGTCGCCGAGGCGACGCCGTTCGTGCGGCGCGGTTACGTCGCGGCGTTCACCGTCGACCCGGACGACCGGCTGGTGGTGATCGCCGAACGCGCGGCGGGCACCGCGCGGGCCGACCCGCGGCCGGCGCTCGAGGCGATCCGGGACGCCGTGACACGGCGGCACGGCTTGCCGGTGTCCGACATCCGGTTCCTGCCGGCCGGTGCGATCCCGCGCACCACCAGCGGCAAATTGGCCCGCCGTGCGTGTCGTGCCGAATATCTCAGCGGCGCATACGATCCCTCGCCAACGGGTCAGACCGGCCAGGATTCCCGTCGGTAGGCCGAGTCCCAGAACATCCACTCGTACCGCGAGGTCGCGACGAAGTGCCTGCGGGCCTCCGCCTCGTCGGCGGGTGTCAGGGTCGGGCCGATCCGGTCGGTCAGCGCCAGCACCTCGGCACACGACTTGGTGAAGTCCTCGCCGGAGTAGCTGTCGATCCAGCGCCGGTAGCGCGGGTCGGTCGAACCACGGTCCAGCAGTTCCAGCCCGACCCGGGCGTAGATCCAGTAGCAGGGCAGCACCGCGGCCAGCCCGTCGACGAAGCTGCCGCCGAAGGCGGTGGCCAGCAGATAGCTGGTGTAGGCCTGGGTGGTCGGTGACGGCGGGGTGGCCGCGATCGCCGCCGGATCCAGGTCGAGATCGGGCAGCAGCGAATTGTGCAGTTGCAGTTCGACGTCGTAGATCTCGGCGGAGTGCCGGGCGAACATCGCGGTGTCGGCCTGGGTGGGTGCCTTGGCGGACACCACCGACAGGGCGCGCGCGTAGTCGCGCAGATACACCACGTCCTGGGCGACGTAGTGGGCGAACACCTCCGGATCCAGGCTGCCGTCGGTGAGCCCCTTGATGAACGGGTGGTCCAGGATCGCGGCGTAGATCGGTTCGACTTCGGCCCACAGGCGGCCGGACCAGGATTGCGGATCGGGTGCGGTGATCGACTCGTGCTTCACGCCACCATCATGGCCCGTCACCTGCCGATCAGGGGCACCACCCCGGTGGCACACCGGGCGGCTATCCGCCCCGCAGATAGTCCGCGAGGTGCCGGCCGGTCAGCGTCGACCGGGACGCGACCAGGTCGGCGGGGGTGCCCTCGAAGACGACGTGGCCGCCGTCGTGACCGGCGCCGGGACCGAGGTCGATGATCCAGTCGGCGTGGGCCATGACCGCCTGGTGGTGCTCGATGACCAGCACCGACTTACCGGCGTCGACCAGCCGGTCCAGCAGTGCCAGGAGCTGCTCGACATCGGCCAGGTGCAGGCCGTTGGTCGGTTCGTCGAGCACGTAGACGGTGGCCGCGTCCGCGCCCTTGTCACCGAGTCTGGCCGCCAGCTTCAACCGCTGCCGCTCGCCGCCGGACAACGTGGTGAGCGACTGTCCCAGACCCAGGTAGCCCAGCCCGACGTCGGCCAGTCGTTCCAGTATCCGCCGCGCCGCGGGCAGCGGGTGGGCGTCGGTGAAGAAGTCCAGCGCCTCGGTCACCGGCATGTCCAGCACATCGGCGATGTTGCGGCCCGCCAGTTCGTAGGCCAGCACCGACGCCTGGAAGCGTCGTCCCTCGCATTCCTCACAGGTGGTCTCCACGGTGGCCATCACACCCAGCTCGGTGTAGATGATCCCGGCGCCGTTGCAGAGCGGGCAGGCGCCCTCGGAGTTGGAACTGAACAGCGCCGGCTTGACGCCGTTGGCCTTCGCGAACGCCTTGCGGATCGGGTCGAGCAGCCCGGTGTAGGTGGCCGGGTTGCTGCGCCGGGACCCGCGCAGCGGGCTCTGATCGACGGTGACGACGCCGTCACGCCCGGCCACCGACCCGTCGATCAGGGAGCTCTTGCCGGAACCGGCCACCCCGGTCAGCACCACCAGCACACCGAGCGGGATGTCGACGTCGATGTGTTGCAGATTGTTGGTGTGGGCGTCGCGGACTGGGAGCACCCCGGTGGGGGTGCGCACCTTCTTCTTGAGCGCGGCCCGGTCATCGAGGTGCCGTCCGGTCAGGGTTGCAGCGGCCCGCAGACCGTCGAGCGAACCCGCGAACACCACCTCACCGCCCTCGGCGCCGGCTCCGGGGCCGAGATCGACGATGTGATCGGCGATCGCGATCACCTCCGGCTTGTGCTCGACCACCAGCACCGTGTTGCCCTTGTCGCGCAGTCGCAGCAGCAGCTGGTTCATCCGGTCGATGTCGTGCGGATGCAACCCGATCGTCGGCTCGTCGAACACGTAGGTGACGTCGGTGAGCGGGGAGCCGAGGTGGCGGACCATCTTGACCCGTTGCGCCTCACCGCCCGACAGCGTGCCGGCCGGGCGGTCCAGCGACAGATATCCCAGCCCGATGTCGACGAACGACCGCAGGGTGTGGCGCAGCGATCCCAGCAGCGGCGCCACCGAGTCGTCCCGCAGGTCGTCCACCCAGTCGATGAGATCGCTGATCTGCCACGCCGAGACCTCGGCGATGTTGCGCCCGTTGATCTTCGACGACCTGGCGCGTTCCGACAGCCGGGTGCCGTCGCAGTCTGGGCAGGTGGTGAACGTGACCGCCCGTTCCACGAACGCGCGGATGTGCGGCTGCATGGCCTCCACATCCTTGCTGAGGAACGACTTGTGGATCTGCGGGATCAGCCCCATGTAGGTGAGGTTGACCCCGTCGATCTTGAGTTTGGTGGGCTCCTTGTACAGCAGCGCGTCGAGTTCCTTGCGGGTGAACTCGCGGATCGGTTTGTCCGGGTCGAAAAAGCCGCATCCCCGGAAGATGCGGCCGTACCAGCCGTCCATGGAGAATCCGGGGATGGTCAGGGCGCCCTCGTTGAGCGACTTGCTGTCGTCGTAGAGCGCGGTGCGGTCGATGTCGTTGATCACGCCGCGGCCCTCGCACCGGGGGCACATCCCACCGACGATCTCGAACTCCCGCCGCTCCTTCACGGTGCGGCCCCCGCGCTCCACGGTGACTGCGCCGGCGCCGCTGATCGATGCGACGTTGAACGAGAACGCCTGGGGGGAACCGATATGCGGTTCGCCGAGCCGGCTGTACAGGATCCGCAGCAGCGCGCCGGTGTCGGTGACGGTGCCGACGGTGGACCGCGGATCCGCGCCCAGCCGGTTCTGGTCGACGATGATCGCCGCGGTGAGCCCGTCGAGCATGTCGACGTCCGGGCGGGCCGGCGTGGGCATGAAGCCCTGGATGAACGCGCTGTAGGTTTCGTTGATCAACCGCTGGGACTCCGCGGCGATGGTGTCGAACACCAGCGAGCTCTTGCCGGACCCGGAGACACCGGTGAACACGGTCAGCCGGCGTTTGGGGATCTCGACGTCGATGTTCTTGAGGTTGTTCTGCCGGGCGCCGAGCACCCGGATGAGGTCGTGGCGGTCGGCGGGGTGGCTGTCAGTCGTCATCGGCGGCTGTCGGCGTTGACCGGTTGCACGGCGTTCAGTGTGCCGTCGGACACCCGGGCGCGCAACGTCCTGCGGTCGAACTTGCCGCTGGGCAGTGTCGGGATCTGGTCGGCGCGGGCCACCACCCAGCGGGTCGGCACCTTGTAGCTGGACAGCTGGCTACCGACCTGCGCCGCAAGCGAATCCACGTCGAGGCCGTGGTCACCGGAGTGCGTCGGCACCACGACGGCGCAGACCTGTTCGCCGCGGTCGGGATCGTCGACCCCGACCACGACGCACTGCGCCACCGCGGGGGACTGTTCGATGACCGCCTCCACCTCGAGCGGCGAGACGTTGGCACCGCCGGACTTGATCAGCTCGGTGGTGCGGCCGACGTAGAACAGCCGCGGATCGCCCGGTTTGCGGTAGACCCGGTCGCCGGTGTGGTACCAGCCGTCGGCGTCGAACACCTCCCAGCGTTCCCGTTTGTTGTAGCCGGCCATCACGCCGATACCGCGGACCAGCAGTTCGCCGACGGTGCCGTCGGGGACCGGGTCGCCGTTCCCGTCGACGATGCGCATCTCGGTGAACGCGAAACCGCCGGCGGTCTCGGACATGGTGCGGTGCACGGGGAAGCCGTCGGGCACATCGGTCATCGCGATGTCGAGCGGGCCGTGGCGCAGCATCGGCGCGCTGCCCAGGTCGCGCTCGTCGAAGGTGGGGTGGTCACGCAACCGGCGGGTGAAGGCCGGCCAGCCGACGACACCGGTGGCCCGTTCGGTCTCGATCAGGTCGAGCGCGGTCCCGGCGTCGAGCTTCGGCAGCACCAGCAGGGTGACGGGGTCGTGCAGGGCACCGGTGGCGGCCAGCAGACCGCCGATCCAGAAGAACGGCATCGCGCACAGGATCCGCGGCTCATCGGCTGTGCCGGCTCCTGATTCGGCTCCGGTGTGGGACCCGGTACCGGATCCGCGGGTGACCGCCCAGATCGCCGCCGGCCAGGTGGAGGTCTGCCGGACCAGGGTGCCGTGGGTGTGCAGCACCCCCTTCGGGTCGGCGGTGGAGCCGGAGGTGTGCACCATGACCGCGAGGTCGGCGGGGGACACCTCGGCCTCGACCGCGGACAGCAGTTCCGGCGCCGCCGTCGCGGCGTCGGGTTTCCACCGGGCCGCCCAGGGCCGGTCGGTCGGTTCGGTGAGCACGATGGTGCGCAGGTAGGGCGCCGCCGTCAGCGCGAGCTGTCCGGCCCGCTGCCCGGCGAGCTCCGGCCAGGCCTGCTCGAACCGGGCGGGGACGTCGATCGACAGCACGGTGCCCGGCGCGATCAACACCGCGATGTCGGCCAGCCGGACCACTTTCGCGATCTCGGCCGGTTGGTAGAGGGTGCTCAACGGGACCGCGAGCGCGCCGATGCGGGACACCGCCAGCCACCACACGATCCAGTCGGTCCCGTTGGGGAAGAACAGCCCCACGCGGGTGCCCTTGCCGACGCCTTCGCGCAACAGCCACCGGGCCAGCCGTGCGGACCGGTCGGCGGCCTGGCGGTAGCTGAGCCGTTCGGCCGGCGTCACCACGTAGGTGCGGTCACCGAACGTCTCCGCGGCGCCGGCCAGCAGCGCGGGAACGGTCAGCGCCGTCACCCGGTTCACCGGCCCCGCCACTGGGGGATGCGCTTCTCCTGCCAGGCGCGGATGCCCTCGGCGACGTCCTCGGTGGCGCCGGCCACCTTGCGCATGGTCTCGCCGAACCGGACCGCTTCGATCCAGCCCATGTCGGCGCTGCGCCACGCCACCTCCTTGGTGGCGCGTTGCGCCAGCGGCGCGGCCTCGGTCAGGGTGCGGGCCCACGCCAGCGCCTGCTCCTGCAGCTCGTCCGGCGGCACCAGTCTCCACACCAGGCCGATCTCCTCGGCGCGCTGGGCGGTGATCGGTTTACCGGTGAGCAGCAGTTCCATCGCGTCCGCCCAGCGGACCCGCTGTGGGAGCCGGATCGCCCCGACGATGGTGGGCACCCCGATCCGCACCTCCGGGAAGCTGAACGTCGCAGTGGTGCTGGCGATGACGAAGTCGCAGAACAACACCCCGGTCAGCCCGTAGCCTACGCACGGTCCGTTCACCGCCGCGATGGTGGGCTTGAACAGTTCCATCCCGGATTCGAAGCTGTTGATGGTCGGCTTCTCCCAGAACGTGCCGCCGAAGGTGCCGACCGCGCCTTCGCTGTCCTTGAGGTCCGCACCGGCGCAGAACACCTCGCCGTTGGCGGTGAGGATGCCGACCCAGGCGTCCTCGTCGTCGCGGAACCGGTTCCAGGCCGCGTTGAGGTCCTGGCGCATCGCCCCGTTGATGGCGTTGCGCGCCTCGGGGCGGTTGAGGGTGATGGTGGCGATGTGGTCCCGCTGCTCGTAGGTGACCAGGCTCATGGTCTGCACCCTAAGCCCCGGACCCCAGTGCGGTGAGCACCTCGGCGGCCGCCCGTTCCCCGGAGGCGACGGCGCCGTCCATGTAGCCCATCGAGCGCACCGCGGTCTCCGCGCCGGCCCAGTGGATCGGACCGACCGCGCGCCGCAGCGCGGGGCCGACCTGGGTCCAGGTGTTGGGCGGCAGGAACGCGCCGTAGCAGCCCCGGGTCCATTGGTCGGCGGCCCACACCTTTTCGACGTAGTCGACGGGCCGGGCGGCGCGCGGACCGAACATCCGCGCGAAGCAGCCGATGACCGCCTCGCGGCGGGTGCGGGTGTCGGCTCGGCCCAGCTCCCGCGCTTGGCTGCCCTCCAGGAACCCGAGCAGTACCCCGGGGCGGCCCGAGGGTGGGGAGTTGTCGAAGAACACCTTCACCGGACCGGTGAATCCGACGCCCTGTCCGGACAGCCCGTCGGCCCGCCAGAACGGTTCGTCGTAGATCGCCATGCATTTGACCACCGAGCCGTTCGGCATGCGTTGGGTGAGCTGGTCCCGGTCGGCGGGCAGCGGTTCGTCGTAGTGCAGCCGGCCGGCCAGGGTGGGGCTCATGGCGACCACCACCCGTTCCGCCCGCACCGTCGCGGTGTCGGCCACCACCTGCACCCCGTCGCGGGTGCGGATCTCCCGCACCGGTGCGCCCAGCCGCACCGCGTCGCCGAGTTCGTCGGCCATGGCGGTCGAGATCTGTTGGGCGCCACCGATGATCCGGCTCTGCTGGGCGCCGCCGCGGGTGGTGATGAGTTGGCTCAGACCCTGATTCGAGCTGGTGTAGGTGAGCAGATGCAGCAGCGAGAGGTCGGCGGCGTCGGCGGCCCAGACGGCCTCACAGACCAGTTCGATGAACGCCCGGCCCACCGCGGTGCGCACATGGCGGTCGATCCAGCCGGCGACGGTCTGCCGATCCCACTGCGCGGCACGGGGGGCGGCCCACGGCGCGGCCGGGTCGATCCGCCGGGCCATCCGCTCCAGCCGGGTCAACGCGATCTGCAGGTCGGCCAGGTGCAGCGGGTTGGCCCTGGGAATCTCGCCGGTGTAGCGCCGCACCCGCCCGTTGTGCTCCCACAACTTCGCGCCCCGGTCGTAGGTGTCGAAGGTGGACAGGCCCAATTCGTCGATCAGGGCGCGGATTCGCTGATGACCCGGCCCGATCCACTGGCCGCCGAGTTCGACCACCGCGTCGTTTTCCGGGTCGGGGCCGTGCTCCAGGAAGTGGTTCAGGGTCCGGCCGCCTACCCGGTCGCGGGCTTCGAGCACCACCACATCCACCCCCGCCCGCCGCAGCGTGCGCGCCGCCGTCAACCCGGCGAGCCCGGCGCCGACCACCACCACATCTGTCCTGTCAGTCATCGTGCCTCCTGCCCGGTGAATGTAGTGAACCCGGCCGGTCCGTACCGTCGACTCTGTGCGCTGGATCGTCGACGCCATGAACGTCATCGGCAGCCGCCCGGACGGCTGGTGGAGGGACCGGCGCCGGGCGATGGACGATCTGGTGCGACGGCTGGAGCGGTGGGCCACCGCGGAAGGGCACTCGGTGACGGTGGTGTTCGAACATCCGACGCCGATCGAGTCGTCGGTGCTCACCGTCGCCCACGCGCCGCGGGCCGCCGCCGACGCCGCCGATGACGAGATCGTGCGGCTGGTGCGCACCGCCGACGACCCCGCGCTGATCACGGTGGTGACCTCGGACGCGGCGCTGGCCGAACGGGTCCGGTCACTGGGTGTCGCGGTCCATCCGGCCGCGAGGTTCCGCGCCCTCATCGACGGTCGGGGCGACGGCGGGTCTGCCGGGCGGCCGCGGCGGTCGCGCGATTCGCCGGATACTGACTACCGTTCAGGACAATGACCCAGGATCGAAGCACCGGCCGGGCGCGCCTCCGCGGCGGTCTGCGATTGGCCCTGCGCGGCACTCGCGATCCGGCCCCCGGCGCGGGTCAGCGCCGCGCCGCCGGCGGTCTCGATGAACTGCACACCCGCAAGGTGCTCGATCTCACCATCCGCCTCGCCGAGGTGATGTTGTCGAGCGGGTCGGGCACCGCGGACGTCGTCGCCACCGCACAGGACGTGGCCGAGGCGTATCAGATCAAGGACTGCGTCGTCGACATCACCTTCACGACGATCATCGTGTCGGCGCTGCCGAACGCCGACCATCCGCCGGTGACGATCGTGCGGTCGGTGCGGACCCGGTCGACCGACTTCACCCGGCTGGCGGCGCTCGACCGGTTGGTGCGTGAGATCACCTCCGGCGGGGTGTCGGTGCATCAGGCCCACGAGGCCATGGACGAGTTGTCCGAGCAGCCGCATCCGTACCCCCGCTGGCTGGCCACCGCCGGATGGGCCGGCTTCGCCTTCGGTATCGCCATGCTGATGGGCGGCACCTGGGTCACCTGTTTTCTGGCCGCGTTCACCTCGGCGGTCATCGACCGGGTGAACCGGCTGTTGAACCGGGCCGGCACACCGTTCTTCTTCCAGCAGGTGGTGGGCGCCACCATCGCGACGGTGGTCGCCGTGGCCGCCTACCAGTACGCCGGGCAGGGGGTGACCACCCTGGTGGCGACCGGCATCGTGGTGCTGCTCGCCGGGCTGACCCTGGTCGGTTCGATGCAGGACGCGCTCACCGGCCACATGATCACCGCGCTGGCGCGGCTGGGGGATGCGGTGTTCCTCACGGCCGGGATCGTGGTCGGCATCCTCGCCGGCCTGCAGATCGCTTCGCTGGCCGGGGTGGAGATCCAGTTGCGCGTCGACGTCGGGCAGACCTTCGTGGTGCCGACCGAGCCGAGAACGATCACCGTCGCGATCGTCGGGTCGGCGCTGGCCGGGATCTGCCTGACCATCGCCTGTTACACACCGATGCGCTCGGCGCCGATGACCGGGGTCGCGGCGGCGCTGGCCACGGTGGTGATCTTCGGTGTCGGTGCGGCCGGTCTGGGCCAGATCATGGCGACGTTCGTGGCGGCGATCAGCGTCGGTCTGCTGGCCACCCTGGTGTCGATCCGGCGGCAGGCGCCGGCGTTGGTGATCGCCACCGCGGGTATCACCCCGCTGCTGCCCGGCCTGGCGGTGTTCCGGGCGGTGTTCGCGTTCGCCGTCGAAGGACGGTTCAACGACGGTCTGGCGCAGCTGATGACCGCGTCGGCGATCGCGTTGGGCATCGGTAGCGGTGTGGTGCTGGGTGAGCTGGTCGGCTCCCCGCTGCGGTACGGGGCGGGCCGGGTCGGCGCGTTCTTCCGCAAGGACGGTCCGCCCGGGCTGCGTCGCGGTGTCGGCCGGGTGGTCCGGTTGCGGCCGAGCCCGGCCGCACCGCCGCAGGCCGGCAAGCTGGAGCCGCGGCTGCGGAGCCTGCCGCTGGAACCGGAATCCGAGATCGAGGCCGAGGACGCGCAGGCCGACAGACCCGCCGCGGAGGCCGAACCCGACGACCGGCCCGACAGCGAACGTCCCCAACCCCAGGACAGGCTCGAGGACAGGGCCGATCCCGGGGCCGATGACGGGGCCGGGCAGGAGCCCGGTAAGAACGGCGAGCCGCCGGACCGATAGCCACCGAGCCAGTACGCTGCGGACGTGCACGTCGATGTGATGGTGGTCCCGCAGCCGCTCGGCCGTGTCGGCGACACCGCCCGGCAGGTGCAACGGTGCGGTTTCTCCGGGTTGCTGTTGACCGAAACCGGCCGCACCGCCTATCTCAACGCCGCGGTGGCATCGCAGGCGGCACCCGGGTTGGAGTTGTCGACGGGGGTGGCGGTGGCCTTTCCCCGCAGCCCGTTCGTCACCGCGGCCGCGGCGTGGGAACTTCAGGAGGCGACCGGCGGAAAGTTCCGGTTGGGACTCGGGACCCAGGTCCGCACCCACGTGGTGCGCCGCTACGGTATGCCGTTCGACCGCCCGGGCCCCCGGCTGCGCGACTACGTGCGCGCGGTCAAGGCGTGCTTCACCGCGTTCCGGACCGGCACCCTGGACCACCACGGCGAGTTCTACGAGCTGGATTTCATCACCCCGCAGTGGAGTCCGGGCCCGATCTACGCACCGGACCCCAAAGTCGATGTGGCCGCGGTCAATCCGTGGATGCTGCGGATGGCCGGCGAGGTCGCCGACGGGGTGCACGTCCATCCGATCGGTGAACCCGGATACCTCACCCGGCATGTGCTGCCGAATGTGGCTGCCGGGGCGGCCAGATCGCAGCGGTCGCCCGATGACATCGCGCTCATCGTGCCGGTGCTCACGGTCGTCGGCGACACCGACGAGGAACGGCACACCGAACGGGAGCGGGCGCGCGCCGCGCTCAGCTTCTACGGCAGCACCCCGAACTACGCGTTCATCTGGGATGAGGCCGGTTTCGAGGGCACCACGGCGCGCATCCGCGAGAAGCAGAAGGCCCGCGACCACGCCGGCATGGCCGCGGTGATCACCGACGAGCATCTCGCGGTCTTCACCACCGAGTCGACCTGGGACGGTCTGGCCGACGCGCTGCGCGCCAGATACGGGGGCGTCGCGACCCGGCTCGTCTTGTACAACGCACAGAACACGCCGGAGCAGCTGGAACGGTACGGGGCGGTGGCCCGGCAACTTTCGGCCGACTGAAGCGCCGTTTCATCCGATGTTTGCCGTCCGGGGTGGGCGGTTATGGGTTGACCCGAACCCGGTTGCTCGGGCGCCGGTTGTCGTCGGGTAGTGAGGATGAGTTCTTGGCGCGTTATCTGCTGGCGGCCACCCCGCTCTCCGGGCATGTGGCGCCGCTGGTGCAGATCGGTGCGACGCTGCGATCGCGCGGCCACACCGTCACCGTGCTGACGACCACCGAGTTCGCCGACGCGGTGACACGAGCCGGTTTGCGGTTCACCGCGCTGCCGGCCGGCACCGCCATCGACCCGCCCGCGGCCCCGCCGTGGTGGGCCCGGTACCTGCCGTCGCAGGCCCGGCGGTTCCTGCTGGGACGAGCCGAGCTGGACTCGGTGTACATCCGGCCCCTGGGACATCAGGCGGCGGCTCTTCGCTCCGTGCTGGACCGCGAGCCGGCCGACGCTGTCCTGGTTGACATGACGTTCACCGGTGCGGCGGCGCTGCTGCTCGACGATCGCCCACGCCCACCGCTGTTGGTGTGCAGCGTGGGCCCGCTGACCCTGTCCAGTGCCGACACCCCGCCGTTCGGGATGGCGTGGCAGCCGCGGCCCGGCGTCGACTACCGCGGTATGACCGCGGTGGCGCACCGGGTGATCATGGCGGGCAGCCGGCGGCGCTTCGACCGGGCACTGCGCACCGCCGGAGCCGGGCCGGCGCCGGTGTTTCTCAGCGATTGGCCCGCCTTGGCGGACCGGCTGATCCAACTGGGCGTGCCCGGCTTCGAATACCACCGCGGCGATCTGCCGTCCACCGTCGACTTCGCCGGCCCGGTGCTGCCCACCGGCCTCGACGGGGTCACCCTGCCCGCCTGGTGGGACGACATCCGGAGCGCCGCCACCGTCGTTCACGTCACCCAGGGCACCTTCGACAACACCGACCTCGATCAGTTGGTCGTGCCGACGCTGGAGGCGCTGACTGACCGGCCTGACGTGCTGGTGGTCGCCACCACCGGCGGCCGGCCGGGACAACGCTCGGGATTCCGGGTCCCGGGTAATGCCCGTGTCACCGACTGGCTTCCGTACCGGATGCTGATGCCCCACGTCGACGTGATGATCACCAACGGCGGGTACGGCGGCGTGCAGTACGCGCTAAGCCACGGGGTGCCACTCATCGTGGCGGGGGAGACCTCCGACAAGGCCGAGATCGCGGCCCGGGTCGAGTTCTGCGGCGCCGGAATCGATCTCGGCACGGCAACGCCGACGGTGCGGGCGCTGCGGGCCGGTTTCGACCGCATCCGCGACCAGGACCGGTACCGCACCGCCGCACGTCGGCTGGCCCGCGAGATACGGTCCGCGGCGCCGTTGGACTCGATCGCCGCGACCCTCGAGCGGATCGTCGCCGCCGACGCGCTCAACCGGTCGGCGCGCACCGGAAGTGCCGGCGCACCAGATCCAGACTCAACGGATGATCGACCAGCGCCGCGGCCAGCACGGCCCCGAGTTCACTGATCGCCGGGTCCGCCTCCACACCGCGGGCGGCCAGCAGTTCGGACAACCACACGGCGGTCTCGGTGATCGGTCGGGTGTCCCCGGTGAGCAGGGCCGCCGACACCGCGTGCAGGGTCTGGGGCAGTGCCTCGCGCGCGACGGTGCGCAGCGAGGTCACCGCGGGGCCGGACGCCGCGCCGGCCGTCACCGTCCACTGCCGCCGGATGCCGTCGAGCAGCCGTGGCTGATCGAGGTCGAGGGCGCGTTGTTCGCGCGCGGGCGCGGCGGGCAGCGGCGGCGCCGGCGGCACCACGGTGGCCAGGGTGGTGATGACGTCCCGGGCTGCCCGGGCGTCGGGCGCCCACGCGGTAGCTCCCAGTGCGGCCGCCCGGAGTTCGTCGGCGCCCAGGGCCGCGCCGCCGACCATGACGGGCACCCCGGCCGCGGTGGCGGCCTCGATGAACCGGCGGGTGGTGGGCAGCGCGCCGAGCACCGAGCAGCTGACCGCCACCGCGTCCGGCCCGAGATCCTGGATGTACCGGCTCAACCGCATCGGCGGCGTCGCCGGCCCCAGCTGGGTCGTCCGCCACCCGTCGGCCCGCAGCACGCAGGCGATGATCGCGGCCGGCAGCCAGTGCCATTCGCGTTCCGCGCAGGTCACGATCACGTGACCGGCGGTGACCGGCAGCTGGTTCAACCGCCGCGCGACGACGTCGGTGGCCGCCATCGCCATCGCGGTCGCGGCGTGTTCCTGCGCGACCGTCCATTCGCCGCGCTGCCAGCGTTCACCGATCGCGCGCTGCACGGGCGCCACCACCCCGGTCAACACGTCCGGCGGCGCCACCCCGTCGTCCAGCAGACGCTCGACCAGCCCGGCGACGGCGGTCCGGTCGTCGGCCGCCAGGGCGTTCTCGTAGTGCTGCCGCGCTTCCCGCAGCGGTGTCAGCGGACGCATGTGACGGCCACCATCGCCATGTCGTCGTGCGGGCGGCCGTCGAGGTACTCCATGACGTCCTGCTCCACCGCCTCGCACACCACTTCCGGTGCGGCGCCCGCGTACGCCGGCAGCAGGGCGTGCAGCCGCGCCATCCCGTACTGACCGCCGGCGCCCCACGCCTCATCGATGCCGTCGGTGAACATCACCATGGTGTCACCGCGGTGGAGTTCGAGAGCCGTTGCACCGTAACGCATGCCCGAGACCAGGCCGGCGGCGGTCCCGTACACCTCGGCCTGTTCGACGCGGCCGTCCCCGCGCACGATCAGCGGGGCCGGGTGGCCCGCGGTGGCCAGGTCCACCCCGACGCCCCCACCCGGACGCGCACGGATCCGCGCGCACAGCACCGTGACGAACTGCTTCACCCGCAGATCGCACAGCACACTGTTCACCGCGCCGAGCACGACGTCCGGGCTGCGGTCGAAATGTGCTGCGGTTCTGAGACTCTGACGGGTCTGGCCGGTCAGCGCGGCGGCCTCGACCCCTTTACCGCACACGTCGCCGATGGCGATCAACCAATCGTGGTCGCTGCCGGTGACGTCGTAGAAGTCGCCACCGATGTCGAGGTGTTCGGCGGCGGGCCGGTAGCAGGCCGCCAACCGGACACCGGGGATGTCCGGCAGGGACGGCGGATGCAGACTCTGTTGCAGCACCGACGCCACCCGGGCCTGCTCCTCGTAGAGCCGCGCCGAATCGAAGGCCACGGCCGCGCGGTCGGCGACCCGCGCCACCACGTCGAGTTCGTCGGCGCGGAAGCCGGTGTCGCCCCGTCGCAGCACGACCAACGCGCCGAAGGTGCTGCCGCGGGCGGTCAACCCCACCGCGACCACCTCGGCCGGCGCCAGCGCGACGGCGGACTGCTGGAACGGTTCGACGGGGATCAATCCGGCCAGGTCGGTGTCGTGGATCTGTTCGACGGATCCGCTGCGCAGCACCCGGCCCAGCGGCAGATCATCGAGGTCGGCGCGGCGGAGCGGAACCCCGGCCGGGGCCGCGTCACCCACCGCGACGAGCACACCGGCCCGCGGGTCCGGCAACACCACCATCGCCCAGTCCGCCAACCGGGGTTGGATGAGCGAGATCAGTCGCAGCGCGGTGCGGCGCAGGTTGAGCGATCCGCCGAGGGTTTCGGCCACATCGGCGATCACGCTCTCACCCATCGATGCCGGTGCGGTGTCGCCGATGTCGGTGTGGGCGCTCACCCGCGCCCGTTTTCAGCGGGTTTCCGCACCGATGACTCCAAGCGGGCTGGTTGTGCAACGAACCCGCACCACACTACCCGTGTTCGCCGGTCTGGCGCGCCAACCAGTCCTCGAACGTGGTGGGAGCGATCCGTGCGTCCGGTCCGGGCAGCAGCACGTTGCCGGCCATCCGCTCGTCGAAGATGCCCGACCAGGTCGGAACCAGCTCGATATCCCGGCCGCGTGCCGCGAACGTGCGCCGCGCCATGTCGACGAGGTCCTGGGTCTGCGGCCCGGCCACGTCGACGTGACGGCCCCGCGGTTCACCAGTCGCGATCTCAGCCAGAACGGCGGCGACGTCGTCGGGGTCGATCGGCTGGACCAGCAGCGGCGCGATGGTGGCGACCCCGTCCGGTTCGGTCCAGCCGGCCACCATCGCGGCGAAGTCGTGGAACTGGGTGACCGGAACGATCGTCCATCCCACCGGGCTCTCGGCGATCAGCCGTTCCTGTTCCCGTTTACCGGCGTAGTGCGGATTGCCCTCGACCCGGTGGATGCCGACGATCGACAGCAGCACGTGGTGGCGCACCCCGGCGCGCTGCTCGGCGGCGAGCAGATTGGCCGTGGTGGTGCGGAAGTAGTCGACCGTCTGGTCCCGGCTGCCGGGCGGGGCGCTGATGGCGTCCACGACGGCGTCGACCCCGGTCAGGGCCGCGTCCAGACCCTCACCTGAGACCAGGTCGACACCGTGGGTGCGGCTGATGCGGACCACCTCGTGGCCGTCCCGCTCGAGCACCGACACGGTGCGACTGCCGATGTTCCCGGTGGCGCCGGCGACCGCGATACGCATGGTGGTGACTCTATCGGGCCGAGCCTTCTCGACCGGGCGTCACAGCCGGCCTGCCCGGAACTTCTCCAGCATGCGGCGGTCGCGTTTGGTGGGCCGCCCGGCACCGCGGTCCCGCACCGCCACCGGCGGCAGCGGCACTGCCGGTTCCGGTGGGGTGCGGTCGAGATAACAGGTCACCGCGTCGGCGGCCCCGACCCGCTTCTGGATCACCCGCACCACCTCGACGATGCGGGTGCGGCCGCCGATCCGGGCCTTCACCCGGTCACCCGGGACGACCGCCGAGGACGGCTTGGCCGGTTTGTCGTTGATCCGCACGTGTCCGGCCCGGCACGCTGCGGCGGCGTCGGGCCGCGTCTTGGCCAGCCGGACCGACCACAACCATCGGTCCACCCGGGTCGACTCCATGGCTCCCATGATGGAACATCGCCGCGAGATGCGTCACCGGCGGCCGGACTGATCATGGGCCGCAACACGTTCAGCCCGCACCGCGGCGCGTGTGTGCAGCCGCCGCTGTGCGGTCTCACAGGCGAGGGTGAGTCGGTGGTGTTGATCGTGCCGCCACTGCGGGATTCGGCCGGTTTTCGCGCAGTGGCCGCACATCCGACTGCGTGACCGCACACCCACCTCAGCCAGCGCACAGCCGGCTCAGCCGGTGCACCGTCGGCTGTTCGGCGATGAGTTCCGCGCCCGCACCGGGTCTGTGCCGGCGTGATCATCGTTGCGGGACACATCACCGTCGATCCCGGACAGCGAGCGGCGTACCTCGCGGGCCGTGTCAACGTCGTCGAACGGTGGGAATCGCCCCAGGCTCTCGAGGCGTTCCGGGACACGCCCATTGACGGCGAGCAACCCTCGAACCGTTTCGGACAGGGGCCTGAGGTAACACTGTGGCCATGAGTTCCCTGTTCCGTACCGCCGCGGCCACCGCGGCATCGGCCCTGGCCGCTGTGGCAGTCCATGACGTGTTCCAACGCCGGCGCGCGATCCTGCGCAACTTCCCGGTGATCGGGCACGCCCGCTATCTGCTCGAGTCCATCGGACCCGAACTGCGGCAGTACATCGTCGCCGGCGACGACGAGGAGCGCCCGTTCACCCGGGATCAGCGCCGTTGGGTGTACGCCTCGGCGAAACAGGAGAACAACTACTTCAGCTTCGGCACCGACAACGACATCGAGTACACCTCCGGCTACCCGGTGATCCGGCACCGCACCTTCGGCCGCTCGATCCCGGCGTCCGCACCGCGGGCAGCGCTGGACGTCGAACTGCCGGCGGCGAAGGTGATCGGCGCCGCCCGCAACCGCGCCCAGGCGTTCCGGCCCCAGTCGGTGGTCAACATCGGCGCGATGAGCTTCGGGTCGCTGTCCGGCAAGGCCATCGAGGCGCTCAACCGGGGCGCGGCGCTGGCCGGTTGTCTGCACAACACCGGTGAGGGCGGCATCTCCCGGTACCACCGACACGGCGGCGAACTCATCTTCCAGATCGGCACCGCCTACTTCGGCTGTCGTGACGCCGAGGGCCGGTTCGACCTCGCCCGGCTCAAGGATCTGGTGGCCGGCGCACGGGCGTTGGAGATCAAACTGAGCCAGGGCGCCAAACCGACGCTGGGCGGGGTGCTGCCGGCCGCCAAGGTGTCGGCGGAGATCGCCGCGACGCGTGGCATCCCCGAGGGCCGCGACTGCGTCAGCCCGTCGCGGCACGCCGAGTTCACCGACGCCGACAGCATGCTCGACTGGGTGGAGATGCTGGCCGCCGAGACCGGGCTGCCGGTGGGGATCAAGTCGGCGGTGGGCGATCTCGACTTCTGGGAGCAGCTCACCGATCTCATGCGCGACACCGGTCGCGGGGTCGACTTCGTGAGCATCGACGGTGGCGAGGGCGGCACCGGCGCGGCGCCGCTGATCTTCACCGACACCGTGTCGCTGCCCTTCCAACTCGGTTTCGCCGAGGTGTACCGGATCTTCGCCGAACGCGGTCTGCACGAGCAGGTCACGTTCATCGGCAGCGGCAAACTCGGCCTGCCCGACAACGCGGTGGTCGCGTTCGCGCTGGGCTGCGACATGGTCTACGCCGCGCGGGAATCGATGCTGGCGCTCGGCTGCATCCAGGCCAAGAAATGTCACACCGACACCTGTCCTACCGGGGTGGCCACCCAGAACGCCTGGCTGACCCGCGGGTTGGTGCCCGACGACAAGGCTCCGCGGGTCGCCAACTACATCAGGACGCTGCGGCGCGATCTGGTCAAGGTCGCCGAGGCGTGCGGGGTGGAACACCCCGGGCTGATCAGCGGCGATCTGATCGACATCCTCGACGGGCATACCAGCGCGAGATCGCTGTACGAGGTGTACGGGTACCAGCCGGGCATGGGTCTGCCGTCGGCCGAGGACCGCGCCGAGATCCTGCGGCTGATGGCGGACCGCGCCACACGGGGTGGGTCGGCCCCGCCGTCGCATTCCGCGCCGGCCCGGTGAGGCGTCAGGCAGGCGCGGCTGCCCGCAGATGTCGTGGCGTCACGCCGTCTTGCGGTGCAACCGACCGCCGATCCGCAGCCAGCGCACCTGTCCGGTGTCGTCGCGGACGAAGTCGGCGCGGCTGGGCAGCGGTTCGCCGTCGCGGTCCAGTTGCAGCACGTAGTCGTCCCGGTAGAACGCCAGATACGCGGGGGTGCCGGGCGGCGGGTCGGTGACGGGAGCACCGTCGTCGGAGAGCATCTGGTAGCGCAATCGGCCACGGTCGGCGGTGAGGACGGTGTCGGTGGCGTCCACCGAGCCGTCGACGCCGGTCTCGTAGGCGTGGTAACGCCCCTCGTAGTCGGCCAGTTCGGCGGGGGAGAGGTCGCGGACGGGCGCCGGCAGATTGTGCAGCCCGGCGAAATGGTCCAGCGCCCAGTCGGTGTACATCAGGTCCGCGACCAGCATCGCCCCGCCGTCGGAGTTGGTCAGCACCGTCATCGCGAAGTCCCGGTCCGGCACCAGGTAGAAACCCGAATGCTGACCGGACCAGGCCCCGCCGTGCTGGACGATGTGCACACCCTCGGCGCTGGGCCGCAGATGCCAGGTGACTCCCATCCCGTCGATCTCGACAGCCAGGGTTCCGCCCGGCCCCGGATCCGACCGCATCGCGGTCAGGGATTCCTCGCTCAGCAGGCCGAGGTCCGGCAGTCCGCCGCCGTCGCCGAGATGGAAACGGGCGTAGCGCAACTGGTCGCGGGCGGTGGAGATCAGCCCGCCGGTCGGGTTGAGGCAGCGAGGCATGTACCAGGCGGACCGGTCGAACCTCGGAGCGCCGTCCGCCATGGTGTGCGGTTCGGCCACCGGCGGGCCTTCGAGGTTGTCGACGCTGAAACCGGTGTGCTGCAGGCCCAGCGGCTCCAACAGTTCGGTGCGGACCACACGTTCGTAGCCGGTTCCGGTCACCGCCTCGATGATGCGGCCGGCCAGGGCGATGGCCGCGTTGTTGTAGGCGAACGTGGTGCCGAGCGGCGTCTGCTGCGGCAGTGTGGCAATCGCCGCAACGTATTTCGCCAGTGCGTCCTCGCCGGAACCGGTGTCGACGAAGTAGTCGCCGTGCCAGCCCGGCGTGTGGTTGAGCAACTGCCGCACGGTGACCCGCTCGGCGACCGTCGGGTCCGCGGTGGTGAAGTCGGGCAGATACGTGCGCACCCGTTCATCCAGGTCGATCCGGCCGGCCTCGACCAGCCGCATCACCGTGGTTCCGGTGAACGTCTTGGTGGTCGAGCCGATGCGGAACAGGGTGTCGGGGGTGACCGGTTCGGGATCGTCGACGTTGGTGACCCCGAAACCGCGGAGGTGTTCCACACCGTCGTGCCACACGCCCACCGCCACACCGGGCACCCCGTGGCGGTCCATGAGGTCCTGGATCTTGGCGTCGAGTTCGGCGAAGAACCGGTCGCCCGAATCGGAGTCCTCGCGACGTCCGCATCCGGTGGTGGCGCCGGATACCGCACCGGCCAGCAGCGCACCCGCCACCACACCCCCGGTGGCGCGGAGCATCGACCGCCGGGACAGCCGCATCACCGGGCCGCCCCTGTGGTGGGGTACGTGTTGGACGCGCTAATCATGTTGCACCGCCTCGGATCTGCGCATATTGACTTCGTCGTCGATAATTGCCACACCATAGCAACGGATGTGCTCGCCGACAGTGCATCTCGCCCAACTCCGCGTGAATGTCTTGCGACAAGTGGCCTGTGCGACACTGGCGGCCATGGCGGATCTCCAGATGTCAGAGTCGATTTTCATCGCAGCGTCGCCCGAGCAGGTGTACGCGCTGGTCTCCGATGTGACCAGAACCGGCGAGTGGAGCCCGATCTGCAAGGCGTGCTGGTGGGACGAGGGCGACGGACCGGAGGTCGGCGCTTGGTTCACCGGCCGCAACGAGACCCCCGAACGCACCTGGGAGACCCGCAGCCAGGTGGTCGCCGCGACCCCGGGCCGGTCCTTCGCCTGGCAGGTCAACGGCGACTTGGTGTATTGGGCCTACACCATGGAACCGCGGGACGGCGGCACCCTGCTGACCGAGTCCTGGAAGGTGCTGCCCGCGGGCATCGCCGCCTTCCGGGAGCGCTTCGGGGAGCAGGCCGAAGCCGAGTTGGAGGCCCGGCGGCTGGCGGCCGAGACGGGTATTCCGGCGACGCTCGCCGCGATCAAGGCGATCGCCGAGGCGTCCTGACCGCCAGACCGGCCGGTCCTCTCACTCCGTGAGATCTCAGTCTGTGGCGTCGAGGATCGAGATCGCGAAGATCAGCGAGTCGCCCGGCTGGATGCCGGCGGCGGGCTGACCGTCGGGGTAGCCGTCCTCCGGCGTCATCGCCACCGCGACGGTCGATCCGACGGTCTGGCCGGCGATGGCCTTCTGGAACCCGGTGATCACCCCGTCGAGCGGGAAGTTCACCGGGGTGCCCCGTTCGAAGCTGGTGTCGAACACCGTGCCGTCCCGGCCGTTGACGCCCAGGTAGCACACCAGCACGTCGGCGGTGTCCGCGACGACCGGCCCGTCGCCGTCCTGCAGCACCTCGACCCGGGTCTCGGAGACGCTGAACGGTCCCTCGACGGTGACCAGCGGAGCAGCCTCATCGGTGGGTCCGGTGACCGCGATGCTGCCGGTGTCACCGGTGAACGTCCAGTCCGGTGCGACGTCCTCGCCCGGTGCGGCGGTGGGGCAGCTCTGTGCGACGGCGGTGCCGGTGGGTGACGTCGTCATGGTCGACGTGGTGGTGTCCGATGTCGTGGTGGCCGACGTCGAGTCGCTGTCGGAACCGCACGCGCTGAGCGTCAGGGCCAGCGCCGCGGCGCCGGCGACGATCGCGCCGGGAATCGCGAGGGGAGAAGACACACGAGATGAGTTCACGGTCAGCCACGCTACCGCCGTGTCGAACCCCGGTGCCGCCAGCCCCGTCAGCCGGGTGGAACAGCACCGTCGCTTGACTCCGCCCGCTTCGGGCAGGCGGTGGGCACCGGCGATAATCGTTCGGATGGACGTTCGGTTGGACAGCGTGGGTAGTGACGCCGCACGCGCCGGGGCGATGGCGCAGGTGCGGCGCCGGTTCGCCCTCACTCCCGGCGAACTGGCCCAGGCTGCGGTGTTCGCGGCGCTGATCGCGGCGCTGGGGCTGCCGGGCACGATCACGCTGGGCGCCAGCGGGGTGCCGATCACTTTCCAGACGCTCGGGGTGATGCTGGCCGGGTCGATCCTGGGGCCGCGCAAGGGTGTGCTGGCGGTCGGGCTGTTCACCGTCCTGGCGATCGCCGGGCTGCCCATTCTCGCCGGTGCGCGCACCGGGCTGGTGTCGTTGGCGTCGCCGACAGCCGGGTTCTTCGTTGGTTGGCTGCCCGCGGTGTTCGTGATCGGGGCGCTGACCGCGCTGATGATGCCGCGCTACCGGGTGGGCTGGGGCATCGCGATCAACATTCTCGGCGGCATGGCGGTGATCTATTGCTTCGGCGCCGCCGGGCTGTTGATCCGGACCGATCTGTCCTGGTGGGCGGCGGTGACCAGCAGCGGCATCTACGTCCCCGGTGACCTGGCCAAAGCGGTCATCGCCGGTGTTGTCGCCGCGCAGGTGCACCGCACCCGGCCGGGACTCGTCGCACCGTGGCGGCGGCGCCGCTCGTTCGATGGTTGACCAACAGCCGGACTCGGTTGTCTTCGAGGACGTTTCGCACTCCTACGGCGACCGGAAGGTGCTCTGCGACGTGTCGCTGGTGCTCACCGAGCGCCGGATCGGCATCGTCGGCGCCAACGGCAGCGGGAAGTCGACGTTCGCGCGGATGATCAACGGTCTGGTGCTGCCCGACCGGGGAACGGTGCGGGTCTGTGGGCTCGACACCCGCCGGCACACCCGCCGGGTCCGCCGCCTGGCGGGGTTCGTGTTCACCGACCCCGACCGGCAGATTCTGATGCCGACGGTCGCCGAGGACATCGAACTGTCGCTGTCACGGCACCGGCTGACCACCGACGAGCGGCGGGATCGGGTCCACGAGGTGTTGGGCAGGTTCGGGTTGGCCGGTCACGCCGACCATCCCGCCCATCTGCTCTCCGGTGGGCAGAAGCAGCTGCTCGCGTTGGCGTCGGTGCTGGTCACCGAACCGCGCATCGTGGTGGCCGACGAGCCGACGACGCTGCTCGACCTGCGTAACACCCGGATGATCCGGGATGCGTTCGCCGCCCTGGACCATCAACTCGTCGTCGTGTCTCACGATCTGACGCTGCTCGACGACTTCGACCGGGTGATAGTGTTCGACGAGGGCAGGGTGGTCGCCGACGACGCACCCGCCGCGGCGATCGACGCCTATGAGCGGATGATGCTGCGATGAGCACGTTCGGGCAGTACCAGCCCGGCTCGTCCCCGCTGCATCGGCTGCCGGCCGGGGTGAAACTGGTCGCGCTCGCCGTGTCGATCGCCCTGATGGCGGTGTGGGTGCAGACCCCGGCGGATCTCGCGGTGGCCGCGCTGGGCGTCGCGGCGCTGGTGGCGGCCGCCGGTCTGCGGCCCCGGGCCCTCACCGCACAGCTGCGGCCGGTGCTGTGGGTGGTGGCGGTCATCTTCGGCTTTCAACTGCTGTTCACCGACTGGCGGCGCGCTCTGGTGGTGTGCGGCATCCTGCTGTTGTCCGTCGTGCTGGCCGCCGTCGTCACCGTCACCACCCGGGTGACCGCCATGCTGGCGGCGTTGACGGCGCTGATGAGGCCGCTCGGGCGGGTGGGTTTTCCGGTCGATCAACTCGCCCTGGCGTTGGCGCTGACCCTGCGCACGATCCCGTTGATGATCGACACCGTGCGGCAGGTCGAGGAGGCCCGCCGGGCGCGGGGTCTGCGGTTCTCGCCCCGCATCGTGCTGGCGCCGGTGATCACGGCGGCCCTCGACACCGCGGACGGTTTCGCCGAGGCGCTCACCGCACGGGGATTGGACTGACCCGAGCCCCGGTCACCTCTCACCACACCGCGTCGACGTTCTCGCCGATCTGCTGGGCGATCCGCACCGCCGAGTCGCCCGGATCGGCGCTGCACGTGTTGACGTCGCCGATGATGTTGTTGCGCAGGACCAGCGCACGCCCGCATCCCCAACCGGGATGTCCGGCGTCACGTTGGACCGTGATGGCTTTCAGGATGTCGCCGTCCCTGGTGAGCTCGGCGACGTACCACTTGGTGCCGCTCTGGGTGTGGCGGTACTCGTGGCAGGCCGGCCACTGCTCGGCGGACGCCTCGAAGAACGCGCGCGCCGTCTCGGCCAGCGGGAACAACACCACGGCCTGTTTGGCGTAGTGGGTGAAGTTGTCGCCGTTGTTGAGGCTGTGATCGCGGGCCGCCCGGTATCCGCTGTCGGCGTAGACGTCGGCCTCACCTGCGCCGTCGAGGGCGAGGCACTCCGGCGGCGCCATCGTGTTGCTGTGATCGCTCAGCGAGGTCTGACTGGAGATGATCGCCATGTCGGTGGTGCCCATCGCGGCGTTGACCTGCTCGGGGCTGAGCAGCAGCCCGGGCAGTTCACGCTCGACCAGTGGCCGTGGAATCAGGGTTTTCGTCGTGCTCGGCGCGGTCGTCGACTCGGCGTGACCTGTGCTTCCACAGCCCGCGACGAGAACACCCATGACTGCGACGGCAACGGCTGCCAAAGACTGCCGCATACGTCCCTCCCCAGTCCAGTCCGTGTGCGCCCGGCAGGTCCCCTCGAATGGGCGCACAACCTGAATTGTGCTTCAGAATTTCCGGCCCGGAAAGGAGAGGGGGGTCATTTCGTCATAACAATGGCGGTCCTTCTTGATGACGATTTTCGTTCACTCGTGCAGATGCAGCCGTTCTCCGTGCGGACCGAGAATCATGATCGCCTCCACCGGGCCGTCGACCGCGCCGAACCAGTGCGGCGTCCAGGTCGAGAACTCCACGGCCTCACCGGGTTTGATGACGAAGTCGCGGGAGTCCAGGATGAGCCGCATGTGCCCGGAGAGCACGTAGACCCAATCGTGGCCCTCGTGCACCGGCAGTCCGGCCGGGGGAGTGCGGCGGCGCGCGCTGATCCGGATCTTGAACGCGTGCAAACCGCCGGCCGGGCCCTGCCGGGTGAGCGGCCAGTAGGTGACGCCGTGGCTGGTGTGGGCGCTGCCGCGGACCCGCGGATCCTCGGTGTCCGGCGCGCGCAGCAGGTCATCGGTGCTGACCGACAGGGCTGCGGCGAGGCGGGGCAGGTGATCGATGGCGAGCCTGCGCTTGCCGGACTCGAGCCGGCTCAACGTGGACACGTCGATCTGGGCGCGGGTGGCGACGTCCTCGAGGGTCAATCCGCGCTGTTTGCGCAGTTCCCGCAGGCGTTGCCGGATCCGGTCCTCGATCCGGCCCTCCCGCTGATTTGCCTCCATGGCAAATAAGCTTGGCATCCTGCGGGTCGGTGGGCAAGCTGGGCGCATGACGATGTCAGAAGCACGGCAGCATTGGGAAAGCCGGTACGCGGAGAAGGATCGGATGTGGAGCGGGCGGGTCAACGCGCGGCTCGCGGAAGTGGCGGGGGAGCTGCCGCCGGGACGGGCGTTGGACGTCGGTTGCGGTGAGGGCGCCGACGCGATGTGGCTGGCCGAGCGAGGCTGGCAGGTCACCGCGGTGGACATCTCGCAGACGGCGCTGGACCGCGCGGCGGCCGAGGCGGCCTCACGTGGCCTGACCATCGACTTTCAGCGGCACGAACTACCGGCCACCTTTCCGGACGGACAGTTCGAGCTGGTGTCGGCGCATTTTCTGCACTCCGAGGTGGAGCTGGACCGGGTGCGGATTCTGCGGCGGGCCGCCGAGGCGGTGGTTCCGGGTGGGCTGCTGCTGATCGTGGATCACGGCGCACCGCCGCCGTGGGCTCCCGATCATGTCCACGAGTTCGAGTTCCCGTCGGCCCAGGAGGTGGTGGAGTCGCTGCAGCTTCCCGAGGGCCAGTGGGAGCTGCTGCGGGCCGAGCCGGTGAAACGGGATGCTGTCGGCCCGGACGGGCAGCAGGGCACGTTGATCGACAATGTGATCATGCTGCGCCGCCGGTGAGATGTCGGTGAGATGTCGCCGGTGCGAAGTCACGGGAACGAGTGGCCGCACCGCTGACCTTGCGGCTCACCTCGGCTGACCGGATCAGCCTCCACGAGCGCTCTCCACAGTCACAAGGTCAGTCGGTGCGTCAGCAATGACGTTAGTGCCTCGCCGAGGGTGGGTCGGACACCAATTTCGGTTGCCGGCCTCAGAACACCATCGATGTGGTCCGGCGGGACGCAGATGAGGCTGAAGCGCGCGACGACCACGGCGCCGTCAGCCGGACCGCGTCGTATCCCGGTTGCGTCACCCGCACGGTATCGGCCATCGGGTGTTGCGACGACTTCCACCGGATTTGCGGGATATGCTCGGCCCGACGTGAGCACGGCCGGGGTGGGCGCCGGCAGTGCTTGGCGACGACGGAGGTTGCATCATGCGGGCCGTACGGACTCTCGCCGCGCTGCTGCTCGCGGTGTTCGCTGTCTCCGCCGGCCCGTCCGCGGCCGGGCAGCCGCCCGACCTGGCTGCGGCGCTGGACCGGGCGATCGAGGAGCGACTGGACCAGATGGGTGTTCCCGGCGCGATCGTGAGCCTGTCGATTCCCGGCAAGATCGAGTACACCAGGGCCTTCGGGGTAGGTGACACCGCGACGGGCACGCCCATGCTGGTGGACAACCATCACCGCATCGGAAGCGTCACCAAGACCTTCATCGGAACCGCGATCCTGCAGCTGGCCGATCAAGGCCGAATCCGGTTGAGCGATCCGATTTCCCGGTATGTCGAAGGGGTCCCGTCCGGTGATGTGATCACGCTCGACATGCTGGCTCGGATGCGCAGCGGCCTGGCCGACTACACCGAGACCGACGAGTTCGTCGAACGGTTGTACCGCGAGTCACCGTCGGGTCCGGATGCGTTCGCCGTGACGCCGCGGGAACTGGTCGAGTCCGCGTTCGCGCGACCGTTGAACTTCGCACCCGGAAGTGAGTTCGAGTACTCCAACACCAACACCGTGCTGCTCGGCATGGTGGTGGAGAGGGTGTCGGGCGTACCCCTGGCGCGGTATCTGCAGGACAACATCTTCGGCCCGGTGGGGCTTACGCAGACCAGTTATCCGGCCGACGGCCGGCTACCCGCGCCGTATACGCACGGGTACAACCAGGGGCCGGACGGTGCGATCGTGGACACCACGCTGTGGAACCCGGCGTGGGCGGACGCCGCGGGCAAGATCGTGTCGAACGTGCACGACATGCGCACGTGGGCGAGGGCGCTGGGCAGCGGGGCGCTGCTGCGGCCGGACACGCACGCCGAGCGGATCCACGGCGGATCGTCGGTGGTCCCGGGTGTCGACTACTCGTTCGCGATCTTCAACGCCCAGGGCTGGCTGGGGCACAACGGTGACATCCCGGGCTACGCGACGGTCGTGGTGTACCTGCCCGAGCGCGACGCGACCCTGGTCGTGTTTGTCAACTCCGATGTGCCCGAGCCGCATTCGGCCGGTCAGATCGCCTACGTCGTGACGGAAATGGTCACCCCGGAGCACATCTACGAACTCGGGCCGCAACCGCCGCAGATGCTCGACGAACCGGCCGCCTGAGATTCCTTCGGCGCGAATCGCCTCATCGCTGCGGTGAGTGGAGGACAATCGCGGCATGTCCACCGCACTCTGGATCATCGTTGCGGTATTCGCCGTCTGTCTGGTCGCCGCCGGGCTGCTGCGGATGCGGGCCTGGCTGCGGCGTCCGGCACCGCCTGAGGTGATCGAGGCGGCACGCCGCCGCCGCGAGGAGGAAGACGACGAGCGACGGTAGCCCGCCGGTCCTGTCAGCGATGTTCCGGCTGCCTGCCGCCCCACTGAAACCAGCCGCGCAATGCCTGCTCAGGCTGTTCCACCGCAGCAGACGCCCGGGTCGCCGGCCTCGGTCTCGGCGCGGGTTCGAGGACCGGCGCCGAAGGTCTCGGAGTCGGCGAGCACGGTGTAGACCTCCCACTTCTCCCCGGCTGGGCCGGTCACCCACACCTTGTCCTGGGTGGCGAAGCAACAGGTGGTCCCGAGCTCCTCCTCGGTGAACAGACCTTCGCCGGCGAGCCGGGCGATCTCGGTGTGCACCTTGTCGCTGGAGTCGACCTCGATGCCGAGATGGTTGATGGTGCCGCCCTTGCCGGGGTTCTCCAGCAGCACCAGCTTCAGCGGCGGCTCGGCGATGGCGAAGTTGGCGTAGCCGGGCTTCACCTTCGCCGGGGGGACACCGAAGAGCTTGCTGTAGAACGTGATGGCCGTGTCGAGAGCGTCGACGTTGAGCGCCAACTGGATGCGCGACATGATCAGACTCCCCACTGGGATGAGACATATATCGAATTGATCCCCGCGTCCAGAATCCCACCTTTTCGATATATGTCAAGACTTATGGCATTGTGTATTCATGCCCAAAGCACTGCCCGTGATCGACATGTCCGACCCGGTGTGCTGCGCCCCGGTGGCCGCGGGCCCGCTGAGCGACGCCGACGCCCTGGAAGTGGCGATGCGGCTCAAGGCACTGGCCGACCCGGCACGGGTGAAGATCATGTCGCTGTTGTTCAGTTCGCGCTCGGGGGAGGAGACCAGCGGGGATCTGGCGGCGACGCTCGACCTGGCCGAGTCCACCGTCAGCCACCACATCGGCCAACTCCGGAAGGCCGGCATGGTGGTCTCCGATCGGCGCGGGATCAACGTCTTTCACCGGGTGAAGCCGGAGGCACTGCAGGCGCTGCGTGCGGTGCTCGACCCGAACTGCTGCCGGTAGAGCGTCGGATCGCCGGACTCGGTGCGACTGCGACAGGGCAGAGCGACCGACGCGGTGACGATTCACCCGACGCTGCTGACGATCGCCATGACCAGTCCGCCCAGGGTCAGCACGCCGACCATCACCGCGGCGGCGATCGCCAACTGTCGACGGTGCCGGCGGGCGGCGGCGATCGCCACCGCGATACCGGCGAGGATCAATGCCGAATACGCCGCCAGACCCACCGTCAGCGTCGCCGTCGCCGCGGCACTGGCCAGAGTCACGTTGTGCATGCCGTGAGCCTACGGCGCGACCAGGAGCACCTCGCCGCCGGACAGCGCGCCGGCGGGAGGAGGCCCCGTCGTCCGGGGGTGGTGTGGAGATCCGTGCGATGCGGAATCCCGCCCCGCTTACTTGGCCGGCTTACTTGACATAATGTGGCTTATCGGCGTTTGTGGTAGGCCGACACAGATTGGGTCGAATCCCTCGATCCCTTGGCGGATCCGCGTCGGTCGCGTAGCATCCCTATCTTCGCCATCGAGCGCGGAGTCACCCTGGAGCGTCGACGATGCCCAACCACCATCCATCGCGATCATGGCGCGGGTGCGCCATGTGCAAGCCGCACAAGCGCCGCGGTTACGGCCGGGCCGTCAAGGACCCGGTTGCCGTCAAGCGCCGCCTCGGCCTGAAGCGCCGGTACTCACGGCGCACGGTCGGGACCGACTGAGCTTCCCCGCAACCCCCGTCCGCACCGTCGGTAATTCGTCACAGTGACGAAACCATGGCGACTGTCGGGGATGGCGAATTCTGTTGCTTTCCTGTCGAAGTCGCCGCTCACGACGCCCAGCCCGATTCAGAACCCGGCCCGATTCAGAACTTGCCGTCGAGGTACTCCGCGTACGCCGGCAGATCGAGCTGACCGTGCCCGGACAGTCCGATGACGACGACCTGCTCGCGCGGGTCGTCGGCGACCTGCGCTGCGGCCGCCGCGATGGCATGCGTCGATTCCGGCGCGGGCACGATTCCCTGGGACCGGGCGAACTGCACACCTGCGGCGAACGCATCATGTTGCGAAATAGCAACGGCCTCAACCAAACCGAGTTCAACGGTATGGCTGAGCGCGGGCGCCATCCCGTGGTAGCGCAGCCCACCCGCGTGGATCGGGTCGGGAACGAAATCCATGCCGAGGGTGTGCATTTTGAGCAGCGGGGTCAGACCGGCCACATCACCGTGGTCGTAGCGGTACTCACCCTGCGTGATCGACGGGCACGCCGCCGGTTCGGCGGCCACCACCCGCGGATTCGAGCGGCCGTGGATCTTCTCCCGCAGGAACGGAAACGCCAGCCCGGCGAGGTTCGAACCGCCGCCGGCACAACCGAAGACGACATCGGCACCGCCGGGTTCCAGCAGCGCGAGCTGATCGACGGCCTCCTGACCGATGACGCTCTGGTGCAGCACCACGTGGTTCAACACGCTGCCGAGCGCGTAGCGGGTGTCCGGCTCGGACGCGGCGACCTCGACCGCCTCGCTCACCGCCATGCCGAGGCTGCCGGTGGTGTTCGGATCGGAGGCGAGGATGGCCCGCCCGGCCTCGGTGAGATCCGACGGGCTCGGATGCACCGTGCCGCCGTAGGTACGGATCAGGTGACCCCGGTACGGCTTGGAGTCATAGGACGCGCGGACCTGCCACACCTCGATGTCGAGGCCGAACTGGGCCCCGGCGAATGCCAGCGCGCTACCCCACTGCCCGGCTCCTGTCTCCGTGGTCAGCTTCCGGACACCGTCGATGCTGTTGTAGTAGGCCTGCGCCACCGCCGAGTTGGTCTTGTGGCTGCCCACCGGGCTGACGCCCTCGTACTTGACGTAGATCCGCGCCCCGGTGTTCAGCGCCTGCTCGAAGCGACGGGCCCGGATCAACGGCGACGGCCGCCACATCGCGTAGATCTCCCGCACCGGTTCCGGGATCGCGATGTAGGTCTCGGTGGACGCCTCCTGCGCGATGAGCCCGCTGGCGAACAGCGGCGCCAGGTCCTCCGGTGCGACCGGTTCCCTGGTGGCCGGATGCAGGTGCGGCGGGATCGGCTCATCGAGTTCGGCCGCCAGGTTGTACCAGTGTGTCGGCACCCCGACGGTGACCAGATCCGGATGGGTGGCGTCAGCCTGCTGAGTCATGCCGGATACTGTAATCCTCCGGTCTTATCACCCGGACCGTACCCGCATCCGGCCCGCCGTGTCCGCCCCTCCCCTCGCACAGCCCCGGTTTCCGTGCGCTATGTCGTCACTGTGACGATAAGGGAGTCTTGCCCCCGGGTGCTGTCAGGCCGGTCCCGAACCGTACGGACGCGTGATGATCTCCAGGTAGTGCCCGGCGGGGTCCTGGAAGTACACGCCGCGGCCGCCGTCGTTGTGGTTGATCTCGCCTTCGCGCATGCGGCGGGGATCGGCCCAGTGCCGGATACCTTGTTCGCGGATGCGCCCGTAGATCGCGTCGAACTCGTCTTCGGACACCAGGAACGCGTAATGCTGCGGGCGGATGTCGTCGCCGTCGGGGACCTGGGCGTAGTCCAGGGTGACGCCGTGGTTGAGTTCCACGGCCAGGAAATGACCGAACTCCCGCGGCGCCGGCAGTCCGAACAGGTCGGTGAGGAAGTACGCCGACTCCGCCCGGTCGTAGGCGGCGACGATGGTGTGGTTGAACGTGATGGCCATGCGGGTCCAGTCAACCACCGCGACGGCCGAACGACAACGACGTCCCGACGGGTTGCCGAGGTCAACCGCTCACCAGCGCAGCAGCGCGGCCACACCCTCGGCGTCGCGAAGTTCACCCTTGGCCGCCCCTTCCACGGGGCTGACCGTGGCCCGGGTTTCCAGGGCCCGTTCGATCAGCCGCTCGGTGAAGCGCGGATCCTTCGAGGCCTCTCCGGTCGGTCCGACCTCATCGCCGGCGTACAGCGATCCGTCCGCACCGACCGAGCCCACGTACCGGACCTCCGGGTCATACACCAGGTGGGCGACCCTGCCGACGTTCAACGCACCGGCCACCTCGGACAGGCCCAGGGCGCTGCGGCGATGACCGGTCGCCTCGCGGATCCGGTTGACGAGCTGCTTCTCCCGCTCCCGGTGCTGTTCGTGCGCCCACTCGGTGACGGTGGCGGCCAGCTCGGCGTCGTCGAGGCCGCTGAGCACCCGGGTGTCACCGAACACGTTGTCGCGCAACGGCGGCGGGAACTTCGCGACCGCCGATTCGGTCCACCGCGGCCCGCCACTGAGCAGAATCCGTTCCCACCCACGCTGCCCGGCCAGCTCGGTGGCCACCCCGATGATCTCCTCGACGAAACGTTCGGTCAGCACCCGCTCGCGGACCTGACGCTGCTCCCGGACCGGGGCGTTGAACTGTCCGGGTGGTCCGCCGCCGATCTGTCCGGCGCGTTCGTGCGGCGCCTCGACATAGGGCTGCTCCATGACGCTCACGGTCTGCAGGGTCCCGACCCGCCATTCGAGCAGCCGCGCCTCCTGGGTGGCGAGGATGATGACACCGGCCGGCCGGCCTTCATCGAGTGCCTCGAGCAGTGGGTGGATGAACGGGCCGTCGTCCAGGACCAACCGGTTGGCCACCGGCATCGCGATCTCGTGGCGTTCGGTCCAGCCGTCTCCCAGCCCGAAGAAGGCGACCCGGCCGCGGCCCGGGAACATGGGGCTGGTCATCCACTCGATCTGCGTCCACACCCGTTCCAGCGCGGCCGTCACGTCACGGCCGCGTTCCGATTTGTCCTCGGCCATCCGGCGCTGCAGTTCACGGAACCTGTTCTTCAGGTCGGTGGCCACCCCGCTCAGGTTGGGGTCGGGCTTGGGGTCGGCGTCCACATACACCGACAACACACCGATCTTGTCTGTCCGCCGGGAAAGGTCCCGCAAACTGTCCGCGTCGAGCCGCTCGAGGGCTACCACGACCCACCCCCTGCTCCGTGTCATCCGCCGTCAACCGCTGTAGTCGGCTGTCTTCATCGACTGTCGACGTGCACAACGCCGACACGTCCTACGGTATGCCGGGCGTTGCCGTGCCGACGGGGAATTTGCCAACGAACCGAAAGCTCTTGAGAATTCCCCCTCTCGGTGCATAGCCTGGAGTATGGCTCTGCGTTGGTATCGCCGACCTCGGCTGGTGGTGCTCAACCCCAACGATCCCATTCTGGAGGCAGCGCGCGCCATCGAGGAGAACCGGATCGGCGCCGTGGTCATCCAGAAGGGCGGCCGGCTGGTCGGCATTGTGACTGACAGAGATCTCGCCGTTCGGGCGTTGGGCCGCGGGCTCGACCCGAACACGACCAAGATCGCCGAGGTGATGACGGAGTCGCCGATCACCCTCACCCCACGGGACAGCACCGACGACGCGATCCGGCTGATGCGCGAACGCAACATCCGTCGCATCCCCCTGGTGGAGCATGACCGGGTCGTCGGCATGGTGACGCTCGACGATCTGATCCTCGACGAGGCCGCGCCGCTCGAGGAGCTCGCCGCGATCGTCGAAGCGCAGATCGGTGAGGGCGGTCCCGCCGACAGCGACCGTTCACCGGCGCGTCGGCGCCGCCTGGTGCGCGCCGAGGCCACATTGAACCGCCTGGTCAAACAGGTCCAGGAAGACGCCGGATTGGAGGATGCCGATCAGGCCCGCGCGGCACTCGACATCGTCGTCGGCGCGCTGGTCCGGCGGCTCACGCCGGGCGAGGCGAAGGACTTCATCTCGCAGCTGCCGTCGCTGTTGAAGCCGCACCTGCAGACGTTGCCGCCGGGGCCGGATCGGTCCGTCACCCGGGAGTCGATCGAAGGCGACCTGGTCGCGCGGTTGGGGGTGGACCAGTCCCGGGCGACGTCCGTGCTCGCGTCGGTCGCCAACACCGTGCTGGACAGCATCAGCCCGGGTGAGGCCGACGAAGTGCGCCGCCAACTGCCGAAAGAGCTGCAGGACGTTCTCGCCGCTCCCGCTGCGGGTTCGTGACAGCGCGACCGGCCCGGCGACGTCCCGACGACCGGGCGGTGTCACCACTGGCCGTCGGTGACCACATCTGACCCGGAACCGCCCAGGGTGATCACCGATGTCGGCTCGACCGGCGTGAACGGCTCCTCCTCGAGGCCCAGCACATCGCCGACGGTCTTCACCGTCGCCAGCGCGTCCGGAGCCGCGAGATCGTCAGCGTCGGCGTCGTAATAGTCGAACCACGGCAGACCCGCCTCCACATAGGCCTCCCGGTCGACCGGCGTCGGCGGCGGCGCTTCCCCGGTGATGGCGGTCCACTGTGCGGCCGAGCACAAGTGGACGAACACCCGCCGCGCACTGTGCTCGTCGTAATCGGACAGCGGCCGGTCATCGGCATAGACCTCCTGGCGCATCCGCCCGCCGGCACCCAGACCCATATCGGCACCGCCGGTCGCGGGTGGCCCGGCGTAGATGTCCGGGCAGGCGAGCACCTCGCACGCGAGGGCATCCCGCCACTCCCGCAGCGCCCGCTGCGTCAACCCCACGGCCCGGAGTTGCACTCCGCCATGGGTTTCCTGCCCGGTGACCTGACCTTCGACGGTGGCGCCGGAACCGAGCGGCGCGGCGACGAACTGACGGATGAACCCGTCCCCGGCGTTGATGCCGTCCAGCCACGGCTGGTCGGGCAGCACGACGTAGTTCTGCGGGTCCCCGACGAGTCGGTCGATCCAGGGCAGGCCGCTGACGGCGCAGACCTTGCCGACCCCGACCTGCAGGGCAGCAGGTTCCTCGGCGGAGAACGACAGCCACATGGCTTCGCGCTGATAGATCGGCAGCATGACACCGCCGCGGGCCAACCAGTCCGCCGGTGCGGTGTCCGGATAATCGGCCACTCTGCGCAGCGGGAAACGGCCCAGCCCGGGCGGAAGCGGATGCAACCCGGTCTCGGGAATCCTCAGCGTCCGCTGGAATGTCACTCGCACCGCGCCGAGCGTCAACTGATCCCCGGCGATCCGCACCGCCCCGTCCGTCATGAAATTCCTCCCGTTCGACGTTGCGGTCATGAAAGCACGCGGCACCGACAACACCGGTCGATGCGGCCGAGCAGGCGCCGTGAACTCCGCCCGCGGCCACTCCCGTACTACGAGTGGTAGTAGGAGCCGTTGTAAAATCCGGCCGTGAGCTCTCCGACCATCGGTGCAGGCAGGCTGCGCGGCGCCCTGGTCGGTTTGTGTTCAGCCGTCTTGTCCGCGGCGGCGCACGGCATCGCCGGCGGCCATCTGCCCGGTGGCGGGGCGCTGCTGCTGTTCGCGTTGACGTGCGCGGTCATCGGCGCGCTATCGAGCGGGGTGTTCGCCGGGCGACCCTCACATCACATCCTGAGAGTCAGCGGCGCGCTGATCGCCGGTCAGGCCGGGGGCCACTTCGCTCTGGTCGTCGCCGACGGTTCCGGTCTGCATTGCCCGACGGCTTTCTCACCGGAGATGCTGGTCGCCCACGGCCTCGCCGCACCGGTGTGCGCGTTGTTGATCAGCCTGGTCGAGCACCTCTACGCGGTGTGTGTATCGGCGCTGTCCTGGCTGCGGTTGTTCTTCGTCGACCGCAGCCATCCGCCGGCCGTCGCACCGTCCCGGCCTACCGAGTCTGTCGCGGTGCGCCGCTTCGTGCTCACCCCGTGCGGGATGCGCGCACCCCCGGCCTTCGCCTGCGCGTAGCGCGCTCCCCCTGAAATTCGGTGTGTCGAGCCGCGACTGCGAGCGGTGCGACACCCGGAGGTTTCTCACCCTGTTCCCCGTGGTTTCCCGGGGCGGGGGATCTGACCACAGTCCATCGGTGTGGCACCGCCATGCCACCGACGAGTTTCGCGTCGCCTCCAGCCGGCGACGCCACGAGGAAGGTCGATGTTCGTTTCCAAGAAGATCGCCGGGTCAGTGCTCGGACTCACCATCGCCTCGACGACGGCGCTGGGAACGTGGACGTTCTATGACCCGCCAGACGACGGTGTGACCGCAACGCACACCGCCGACCACCCAACCGCCGCCGGGCGGGACGACTCCCACCGCCACGGGTCGGGGCACGCCGGCCACGTCCACGGGGGCCATGAAACCCACGGCCACAGGCATCACGCCGACCACCTGTCACACCACCACCACGGCGGCGACGGTCACCACCGGCATGGTTCCCACCACGAGCATTCCGCCGGGGGCCACGATGGTCACGGCGGCTCACACGGTGCTCATGCCCACGGGGACCACGCGATGATGGCTGCGGGGCACGGCGGTCACGGCCATGGCGGGCACGGCGCCCACGCTGAACACGGCGGCCATCAGGGGCACGGGGGCCACGGCGGGCACGGCACCCACGCTGAACACGACGGCCACGGGGGGCACGGCGGCCACGGCGGACACGGCAGTCACGGCGGACACGGGGGCCACGGAGGACACGGCGGTGGCAGCGACCATGGCGACCACACCGACCATGGCGACCACTCCGATCACGGGGACCGCGGAGGGCACGGCGGCGATCACGACCATGGTGATCACGGTGATCACGGTGACCATGACGATCACGACCACCATGGCGACGGCGCGGGTTCGGACCATGACACGCCCGGCGGCTCCGACGACTTGGACACCGAAGAGCCCGACCTCCCTGGTCACGACCACGATCAGGGCGGTGACCACCACACTCCGCACCCCGGATCCGGCGGCAGCGCCACGGCTGAATCCGGTCCCCGGCCGGTCCGCGCGCAGATCCGGACATCGCGCCCCTCGACCCCGGTTTCCAGAGGTCACGACAGCAGCCGATCCTCGCCGGAATCATCTGCAGCCGGCAATGATTCGCTCACGAAGCGGGATCCGGACGACTGACTGGCGACCGTTGGTGAGCGGGGTGGAGATCGTCGCACCTCCGACCCTCCGCCCCGCTCTCAGCCGCGCTACTCCAGCCAGTCGTTACCCGCCAGCCCCAGCTGCGTCACGTCGAGGCTCGGCGTGATCCCGGATTCCGGTGCCAGGCCGTGCTTCTCCAGCACCGACCGCAGGATCTCGGCGGCGTCGATGTTCAGCGGGCTGGACACCCACATCGCGTACGGCAGGTTGATGAACCGGTTCTCCCGGACCGCCCGGAGGTTGCGGCTGGCCGGATTGGCGCGCAGCGCCGCGATCTTCTCCTCGACGGTCTGGCCCGGATAGTCGACGAACACGATGAGATCCGGGTCCGCGGTGGCGATGCGCTCCCAACTCACCGTGGTCCAGGTGTCGCGGACGTCCTCGGTGGCATTGCGCGCGCCGGCGGCGTCGATGATGCCCTGCGGCCCACCGAACATCCCGGACGAGAAGATGGTGTCGGTGCCGCTGTCGAACAGGAAGACCGTCGGCTTGCGTTCGGGCTGCGGTGCGGCGCGCAGCTTTTCGAGTCGCTCGGCGATGTCGTCGGCGGCCCGGGCGCCCTGTTCGGCGTTGCCGGTGATGATGCCGATGTTGCGTAGATCGGTGTCCAGCGCGACCCAGGGATCCATGGTGCCGCGAGCCGCCTGGCCCGGCATCTGCCGGCACGCCTCGGACAGCTGATACACCGCGATCCCGTACCGGTCCAGAATCTCCGGGGTGATGCCGCGTTCCTCCCCCATCCCGTAGTTGTACCCGGCGAACAGCACCTGCGGTTGGGCGCCGACGATGTTCTCCAGCGTCGGACGCGACGGTGCGACCTCGTTGAGATCGTCGACCTGCGAACCGTATTCGAGGCGCAGCACGTCGACGTCCCGGGCCATCGAGCTGACGGCGACCATCGAATCCCGGGCGCCGGCGGCCAGCGTGATGGCGATCATGCCGCCGTCGTTGACGAACAGCCGCTCCACCGGATGCGGGAAGGTGACCTGCTCTCCGCAGTTGTCGACGGTGACGGTATCGGTGGTAACCGCCCCCGAATCCGAACCGCATCCCGCCATCAGGCTCGCGGCGATCCCGAACACCGCCAACAACCGAGAAGTCTGTGCCACAGTCATCTTCCTCTGTCAGATTTTCGTCGCGGATCGCGACACCGAATCGGCGTGGGAGAACAGCAGATGCGCACGCCCCGTCGTGGGGTGGCGGACGACGTCGCCGACGACGTCGAACACCTGTCGGAGCAACTCGGGCTCCAACACCTCGGCCGGCGGTCCGTGAGCGAGCACCCGGCCGTCGGCGACGACCGCGACCGCATCGAAATACCGCAGCACCAGGTCGAGGTCGTGCATCGCGGCGACCACGGTGCAGCCGAGCTCGTGAAGGATCTGCAACAGCCGCAGCTGCCATGCGGCATCGAGATGGTTGGTGGGTTCATCCAGCACCAGCACCGGCGTCTGCTGCGCCAACGCCCTGGCCAGCACCACCCGGTGGCGTTCCCCACCGGACAGCCGCGAACAGGGCCGGTCGGCCCAACTGCCCAGACCGACGACGGTCAGGGCCGCCCGCACGACGGTGCGTTCGGCCAGATCGGATCCCGACCACGGCGTGCGGTAGGGAATGCGCCCCAGGCCGACCGCCTCCCCGACGGTCAGCTCGCCGGACGGCTGTTCCTCCTGCCCCACCACCGCGATGGTTCTGGCCCGCCGCCGCGCCGACATCCGGTGCAGATCCTCATCACCGACCCGGACGGTGCCCGAAGCCGGTGTGTCCAGACCCGACAGCACCCGCAACAGCGTGGACTTCCCGGCCCCGTTCGGACCCACAACGGCCAGTCGGGTGCCGGCGGGAACCATCAGATCGACTTCGGACACAATGGTTCTGGCGCCCCGGCGACAATCCACACCGTGTGCGCTGAGCGGTGCGCTGGTCAGCGTGGCGATCATGTGGCGCCTCCGAACTCGTAGCGGCGCCGCCCCATGAGGAACAGGAACACCGGAGCGCCGATGAGACCGGTGACGATGCCCAGCGGCATCTCCCGCGGTGCGGCCAGTTCCCGGGAGACCACATCCACCCACACCAGAAACAGCGCTCCCGCGCACACCGTCACCGGAAGCATGGCGCGGTGCGTCGCGCCGACGATCAGCCTGGCTGCGTGCGGCACGATCAGCCCGATGAAACCGATGCCGCCGGCCACGGCCACCAACACACCGACGAGCACGCCCTGCATCGCGAACAGCCCGTTGCGCAGGGCCCGCACCGGGACCCCGAGCGACGCGGCGGTGTCGGACCCGGCCGCGTACGCGTCCAGCCACGAATGGATCAGCAACGCACCGACCAGACCGATCGCCACCACGGCCGCGGCGAGCGGAACTTTGGCCCAGGTCGCCCCGGCGACGCTGCCGAGCAGCCAGAACATCACGCTCTCGGCCGCATGCGGATCCCCGGCGGTGAACACCAGCAGCGAGGACACCGCCATGTAGGCCGAGGACAGCACCACACCGGACAGGATCAACCGCAGCGCGGTGAGTCCGCCCTGGGCGCGGGCCACCGTGTAGACGGTGAGGGTCGCCGCCATCGCGCCGAACAGCGCCCCACCCGACAGCGCCCACACGCCGAACCCGGACAGCACGCCCAGCGTCATGACGGCCGTGGCGCCCACCGCCGCACCGGCGGACACCCCGAGCAGGTACGGCTCGGCGAGCGGGTTCCGGACGAGGGCCTGCATCAGCGCGCCGGCCAGGGCCAGACCGGCGCCCACGACGGCCGCCAGGATCGAACGCGGTAACCGCAACTCCCAGATGATGACGGCATACCCCGCATCGACCTCGGCGCCGGTGAGCCGTCCGAGCACGGTGCGCCACACCTCGCCCAGCGGAATGTGCTCGGCCCCGAAAACGATCGACACGATGATGCTCACCACGGTGAGCACCGCGAGCACCCCGGTCAGGACTCCGGGCGACATCCGCCGAGCAGTGGGAACCGACGCTGCGCCGGTTCGATCACCCGTTCGCTCGGGCAGGGTCAGGGACACAGTGTCCGCACCCGGTGCTCCGGGCGGCGCTTCGAACGGCCGGATCGCCTGGATGAGTGCCGCCTGGCAGGTCGTCGTGGACACGGCACGGACACGCTGTGCGGAGGGCCGAGCGTCATCACGGATATCGCCTCTGTATGCCGGGGTATCTGATCGCGAGATACCGGTGGACACCAGCGAGGACGGCAGGTCTTCGGACTCGGGATCGCCCGGACGCGACGCCTTCCCGGATTGCTCCAGTGGCCGATGTCGGGTCCGTCCCCCATACCGCTGCGCGCCAGTCCCGGATTCGCACCGGGTTCCCTGGCATCCGCGTTGTACGGATGCGACCGTCCTCGAGGGTCGAGACTATCAAGCGTCTCCGGTCCCGTGCCGTCACCGGCCCGAATCGACCACCGCCACCACGTGGCCTTCGTCCGCGGGTTGCTTGATCCCGGCCGCGATGACGAGGGCCGACAACACGACGGCGACCAGGAGAAGTGCCGCGACGTCGCCCCACAGATGCCCGATGTCGTGTCCGCCGCCGAGCGACTGGACCGCCATGATCGCGGCGTGGACGGCGCTGGAGACGACGGTGAACCAGATCAGGCTGAGGTGTGCCCCGGGCCGGCGGGCGGCGTTCCACAGGAACAGGCCCAGCGTCGCATACAGGCCGACGATCATCATGAAGTAGTCGGACTGGTACGGAGCGCCGGAATGCCATGACCAACCCGACGGCCACACCACCGCCAACGGATACAGCAGCATCACCGCCCCGAACACGACGAGCGCGATCTGCAGGAGCCTGTGGCTGATTGAGGGTGACTCGATTGAGGGTGACTGGGCCGACGGTGACATGGCGCTCCCCAGGACGTGACGGACAGGCGGATTCAGTTTGGGTAAGCCACCACGTTGATGAGCACACCGTACGCCCGGCCCTCCCGCGACGCGGCGAAATCCTCTTCCGCGACGCGGCGAGATCGTCGACGCGCTTCCACGGCCTTCCATGGCGTGTTTGCATGGGGATCGCCGCCCCGCGGGCGTCGCTCGCTAACGTGTCCGCATGGTGCACCCGGCATTGACGATTCCCCCGCGGTGGGAGGACGTCACCCCCGAATGGATGACGGCCGCGATCTCGACCCGGCACCCCGGGGCGACCGTCGAACGGGTCACCCTCCTCCTGCGTGACGACGGGACCAATCGCCGGGCCCGCTTCGAACTGGCTTATGCGTCCGGCACCGGTCCCCGCCGGGTGTTCGTCAAGGCCGAGTCCGGCGTGCCCGGACGACGCGAGATCCACTACGAGAACGGCAACCTGTTCAACGAATCCTGGCTCTACCGAGCGCTGCTCGACGGGCGCACCGAACTGCCGCTGGAACATCCGCGCGCCTACGCCGTCGCGATCGATGAGTCCGCGCTCGACTACGTCATCGTCTTCGAGGATCTGCTCGAGCGCTCCGCCGATCCGCGCGACCCCACCCGCCCCCTGACGGCCGATCAGGTGGCCGACGGGTTGCAGGGGCTGGCCCGGCTGCACAGCCGGCACTGGAACCGGGTCGGCGACGAACCCGAACTCGCCTGGGTGCAGCCCTTCAGGCCGACCCGCGGCTGGACCGCGCCGATGACCGCGGCGCTGCCGCACGGCATCACCGCCGCCCGTGACGTGCTGTCCGACGCGGTGACTCACCTCGACGCCGACGGTCTGGTCGACGTGTGGACCGCCTACATCGGCGGCCTGGGCACCGGTCCGCAGACCTTCCTGCACGGTGACCCGCACATCGGCAACACCTACCTGCTGCCCGACGACACGGTCGGGTTCCTGGACTGGCAGGTGGTCCGCAGCGGGCACTGGTCCCACGACGTGGGCTATTTCCTGCAGAGCGCGTTGACCGAGGCCGACCGGCGCGCTCACGAGGCCGCCCTCCTCGCCCACTACCGGAATGCGTTGCAGCTCCCCGAGACCCGACGGCCCACCGCGGAGGAAGCGTGGCTGCGATACCGCGCCTCGGCCGCCCACGGGCTGCCGGTGTGGCTGATCACGCTGCTCAGCGATGCACACCCGACCGAACGCAGCCGCGCCCTGGTGCAGCGTTTCGCCGCGGCGTTCACCGATCTGGACACCCCCGCCGCGGTGCAGACGCTGCGCCGTACGTGACCGACCGAGAAAGAGATCCGCACATGGCATCGACCTGGACCGCCGACCGGCTCGGCGATCTGACCGGCCGGCGCATCATCGTCACCGGCGCCACCAACGGTGTGGGCCTGGGCACCGCTCGGCTGCTGGCCCGCGCCGGCGCACACGTGATCATGGCGGTGCGCAACACCGACCTCGGAGCGCGACGGTGCGCCGAGATCGGCGGCTCCACCGAGGTGATCGAACTGGATCTGGCCGATCTGTCCTCGGTGCGCTCGTTCCCGGACCGGCTCGCCGGACCGGTCGACGTGTTGATCAACAACGCGGGCATGATCACCCAGCGACGCCGCGACAGCGTCGACGGTTTCGAGATCACGTTGGCGACCAATCTGCTGGGGCCGTTCGCCCTCACCAATCTGCTGTTCGACCGGATCGGATCGAAGATCATCACGGTCGCCTCCGATGCGCACCGCGCGGCCCGGCTTCATCTGCACGACATGCACTTCCGCAGCACCCGGTGGTCGCCGATGGGCGCGTACACCCATTCCAAACTCGCGGTCATGTTGTGGGGGCTGGAATTGGACCGTCGACTTCGGGCGGCCGGCTCACCGGTGACGAGCTATCTGACCCATCCGGGCTGGGTGTCGTCGAATCTGTCCAACGTGTCCCGGTCACCGGTGCTGGCGGCCGCGCACCGGATCGTCACCTCGGCCGCCGGAGTTCTGGGCAACGACATCGAGGCCGGGGCGGCGCCGACGCTGTACTGCCTCACCGAACCGATCCCTCCCGGCAGCTATGTCGGTGTCGCGGGCCGGTTCGGTCTACGGGGCGGGCCGGTGCTGATCGGCCGTTCTCCCGCCGCCTGCGACTATACGGCCGCAGCCGATCTGGTGGCCTTCGCCGAACGGGAGACCGGCACCGAATCACCGGTGTGACACGTCACGCCCGGGGGTGGTCACGCCGTGAAGGTGATGTGCAGCTCGGTCAGGCCCCGCAGCAGAAACGTCGGCTCGTACCGGTACGTGCGGTCACCGGCGGGTCCGTGCACGGTGTCGTCGATCGCCAGATCGCGCATCCGGTCCAGCACCCGTTCCACGGTGATCCGCCCCTCCACCCGGGCCAACGGGGCGCCGGCGCAGCTGTGGATCCCCCGCCCGAACGCGATGTGTTCCCGCACATTCCTGCGGTCGGGCCGGAACTCGTGCGGCTGCTCGAACTTTCGCGGATCCCGGTTCGCCGCGCCCAGGCACAGCATCAGCACGGTCCCGGCCGCGATCCGCACCCCACCCAGTTCGGTGGTCTTGCGGGCCAACCGGAAGTCCACCTTGGTCGGGCTCTCCATCCGCAGCGACTCTTCGATGAAAGTCGGGATCAATGACCGGTTCTCGCGCAACATCTGTTGATACTCGGGGCGTTCGCCCAGCGTCTTGATCGCCGAGCTGAGCAGTTTGGTGACGGTTTCCTGCCCGGCCGCGAACAGGAACGTGGCGGGCCGGACCACCTCGAGCAGTTCCGGTGTGGACCCGTCGGGATAGGTCGCCGCGGCCATCCCGCTGAGCACATCGCCGCGGGGTTCGCGGCGGCGCTCGGCGATGTACTCGCTGAACTTGTCGTCGAGGTACTCCAGCGGGTTGAGCCCCACCGGTTCGCCGTCGAGCGCTCCCACCCGCGAACCCGGCCGCGCATCCGCGCCGAGTGCCTGACGGAACTCCGCCCGGTCCTCCTCGGGGACGCCCAGCAGGTCGATGATCGCCATCGTCGCGAACGGTTTGGCGTATTCGGACAGGAATTCGCAGCGGCCGGCGGCGATGAACTCGTCGAGCTGGCGGTCGGCCAGCTGCCACATGAAATCCTCGTTCTCCTTGAGCCGCCGCGGTGTCAGCAGTTTGGTCAGCAGCGATCTGGCCCGGGTGTGCTGCGGCGGATCCATCACCACCATGTGCTCGTGGATGGGGAACTCGTGGCGGTGCGCCTCGATCTGCTCGCTGATGTCGTCGCCCTCGGGTTCGAACGGCAGCGGTGGGAACGGCCCGCCGATCGCGTTGACGGCCGAGAAGCACTCGTGGTTCTTGAACGCCGCCAGCACCTCCTCATACCCGGTGACCGCGACGACGCCGTGGTGCGGTTCGCGGAACACCGGCCCCTGCGACCGCAGGTACTCGTAGTACTCGTACGGGTTCTGGCTGACGGCCTCGTCGGAGAAGTAGTCCACGGCGGCGAGATCGGTCATGGCTCGTTGTCCTCCCGGTCGCGGCGCGGCACCGTCCCACGCCCCACCCGACACATTTTGATCAGTCGATCAAACTGTTAGGGTGAGCCATGCCTACCACGCGCCAGAACCGGCGGTCAAGCGATTCCGGGTCGGTCGACACCGGTGCGCGCAGCCGCCTCATCGAGGCCACCGCGCAGATCATGCGTGAGAAGGGCTACGCCGCGGCCACCTCGCGGCGGGTCGCCGCCCGCGCCGGGGTCAAGCAGGCGCTGGTCTACTACTACTTCCCGACCATGGACGATCTGTTCGTCGAGGTGCTGCGCACCGGCGCCGAGGCGGCGCTGGAACGCATGCGCACCGCGCTCACCGACGACGATCCGTTGCGGGCGTTGTGGGAACTCAACAGCGACACCCGCCTCACCAGCCTGAACAGCGAGTTCATCGCCCTGGCCAACCATCGCAAGGCGATCCGCGCCGAACTCAAGGCCTACGCCGAGCGGGTCCGTGACATCGAGACCGCGGCGGTGACGGTGGCGCTGCGCGCCCGCGGCGTCGATCTCGACGACCACCCGCCGGTGGCGGTGTCCATGCTGATCGCCCAGATCGCCCGCAGCCTGTGCAACGAACGCGCCGTCGGGGTCACCCTGGGCCATGACGAGCTGCGGGCCTTCATGGACCGGCTGATGACCCAGCTCGGCGCGCCGGCACGGGCCTCGGCGCCGCCGCCCGCCCAGCGCTGATCACCGCCCCCCGACACCGGCGGCCGCCCAGCGGCCGGAAAGGCCTTCCCGACTGATCGAGTGACCAGAACCGGGGTCGGTGCGCGGCGGCCGTCGGGTGGGGCATACCGCGGTGGTCACCGGTCCCACCGGTCCCGGCGGTCGGCCGGGACCGGTGCGGCCGGAACCTCAGCGCCCTGACCGTCGCTCTTGCCGGCCGACCAGCCGAGGCCTTCGCAGATCCCGTCGGTGGGCAGCGAGAGCCGGTTGGGCAGCGGGATTCCGACTCCCGGAATGCTCGGCAGATTCAGTTCCGGCGGCGAGAACAACGTGGACGTCGCCGCGGCCACGCCGGGCATCGCCGCCGACGCGGAACCGGAGGCGGTCTCCAGCACCGCGGCTTCCGGGGTGCCCGGCGCCGGCGGGGGTGGTGGCGGCACCACGCTGGTGACGGTGTTGGCCGTCGTCTGCAGCGGTAGCAGCAGGCTGGGCAGCAGGCCGGATCTGGCGGCCGAGGTGCCCGACGGCGGCGCGGCCGGCGGCACCACCCGGGTCGCCTGGTTCAGCACGTCGGCGGCCGGACCGGTGGGCGGTGTCGGCGGCACCACGGCCTCGGTGTCACTGCGGCCGGTCGCCGGCGGCGTCGGTGGCTGCGGATTGCCCGGCGCCTCCGCCGAATCCTCGGTCCGCGTGCCGGGCCCACCGGGATGCGGCGGGGTGGCGGCGTCGATGTCACCGCCCGCGGGGACCGGCGGGGCGGGCGGAGCGGGCGGGCCCGCATCGGTCACCGCGGCGGGCACCGCCGCCGGCGGTGCGGGCGGGGCCGGAGCACCCGCGCCGGCACCCTCGGCGGCCGCCGCGGCCGGACCCGGAGCAGCCGACACCGCCGGCGCTCCTTCACCCCCGGCCGCGCGCACCTCACCGGATTCGGCGGGCGGACGGCCGGTTTCGGCACCGGAGACCGCACCAGCGCCCTCACCGCCTCGGCCGCCGGCAGTGCCCTCGGTGCCCTCGGTACCCTCCGGGCGGGGCCCCTCGTCGGACGGCCGGGCCTCGGTCTCCACCGAACGGGCCGCATCCTCGACCACTGCAGCCGGAGCCGGCGGAGCCGCAGCCCCGGCGGCGGTCTCCACCGGGGCGCCCGCGGCGGCAGGCGGTGCGGGCGGGATCGCCGCCCCGGCGGCGTCCTCGACAGGGGCGCCCGGCGCCGGCGGGGCCGGCGGGGTCACCACCTCGGCCGCGTCGTCGGCCGCGGTACCGGGACCGGGCGGGGTCGGCGGCGTCGCGCCGTCGACGGCGTCCTCGACCGGAGTGCCCGGCGCCGGCGGTGCCGGCGGGGTCACCACCTCGGCCGCGTCGTCGACCACGGCGCCGGGACCGGGGGGATGCGGCGGGGTCGCGACCTCGACCGAGTTCTCGACCTCGACGGGCGGGCCGTCGACCGGTGGGGTGGCGACCTCGGCCCGGTGGTCGATCTCGGCTCCCGGGATCTCCACCTCGGCCGGAACCGAGGTTTCGGCGGCGTGCTCGATCGGGGCGGTCGGGCCCGGCGGAACCGGTGGGGTCCCGGCCTCGGTGGCGACCGACGCGTCGACGCCGGGAACGGACGCCTCGGCGGGTGGTCCGGTCACCTCGACGTTGTGGGCGATCTCCGGGCCACCGATGGTTCCGCCGGGAAAGCCCGGCAGTTCCAGCATGTTCGAGCCGCCTCCGCTGACCTCACCGGGCGGGACGGGCGGTGAGAACACCTCGAGCGCGGTGGAGGTCTCCGAACCGGGGGTCGGCGGCGCCGGCACGGTGACGTTCTGCGACGACTGGTCGATGACGGCGCCCGGCTCGCCCGGAGTCGGAGGTGGGGCGATCTCGCCGCCCCCGCCGCCACCGGCAGGCGGTGACGGCGGACCGGGCGGGATCTCGGCGTCGTCGCGTTCCTCGACCTCGGCGGGCGGTGCCGGCGGACCCGGCGGCGTCTCCACATCACCACCACCGCCACCACCAGCAGGCGGAGCCGGCGGACCCGGCGGCGTCTCCACATCACCACCACCGCCACCACCAGCAGGCGGAGCCGGCGGACCCGGCGGCGTCCCCGCATCGCCACCACCGCCACCACCAGCAGGCGGAGCCGGCGGTCCGGGTGGGGTCGCGTCTGCGGCGGCGGTGTCGATCGGCGCACCCGGGGCCGGCGGCTCCGGCTCGGCCGCCCGGTCAGCAGACTCCACCCGAGCGCCGTCATCGGGCGCCGGTGTGTCGGATCCGCCGCCCTCGCCGCCCCCGGCTCCGCCGCCGGGGGGCTGTGATTCCCGCGGCCGCTCGGTGTCGCGGGAGGCGTCCTCGATGCGGGCATCCGGCGCCGGGGGCGCGGGCGGCGTCGCGGCGCCGCCTCCCCCACCGCCGGCAGCGGGCGGACCGGGTGGTGCCGGTGGAACCACCAGTTCGATCGGATGGCTCACCGGGGCACCGGGAGTCGGCGGGCCGGGCGGCACCCCGACACCACCGCCACCACCGCCGGCTCCCGGTGGAGTCGGCGGACCGGGCGGGACGCCGATGCCGCCGCCACCACCGCCGACTCCCGGCGGGGTGGGCGGACCGGGCGGGAGTGCGGTCCCGCCGCCACCGCCGCCCGCTGCGGGCGGGCTCGGCGGGCCGGGCGGCACCGCGGTGCGGGACTGATTCGTCACCGGCGCCCCCGGTGTGGGAGGGCCGGGCGGAACCGATGCGCCGCCGCCGCCGGACGCGGGCGGCACCGCCGCCGGCGGCGTCGGCAACAGCATGTCGGTGAAGGTGTGCGCCGCGGCCTCCGGCGACTCCGGCAGCTGCGGTGGATTGGTCACCAAGGTCTGGAACAGACTCACGCAGGGCACCCCGGGACTCGGTGCCGCCATCACCGGCGACGGATCGAGTACCGGAATTGCCAAGTACACCCCCGCAGTCGCGAATGCGGCACGGGCAAGGCGATTTCTGGTGCTCGACATGTGTACCCCGTTCTCTGACGCCAACGTCAGCAAAGTTAGGCGCGTTGCTGGAGTTACCGGAGTGACACGGGTGTAGTTTATGAAACCGTTGTCAAGGAGAAGTCGCGCGGTGATCGCTCTGTGTTTGCGCAGGTGAGTCGACCTGCGCCGGCCTGATCGCCGGGGCAGGTTCGTCGTTGTCTGCGCGGCACCGTTCCGGGGCACCGCGGTGCCTCCGGTGACTGGGTCCGGCGGTAGCGTTTGCAGCCATGTCCGATCGCACAGCCGGCCTGACCACCGCTGCCGAACAGGCGCACCGCTTCCTCACCGGACTCGACGATCGCCCGGTCGGCGCACGAGCGGACGCCGCCGCCGTCCGGGGCCTGCTGGACGGCCCGCTGCCCGAGCACGGCGAGGATCCGGACCGGGTCATCACGGCGTTGGTCGACGGTGCCGAGCCCGGTCTGGTCGCCGGCGCCGGTCCGCGCCACTTCGGTTTCGTGATCGGCGGGGTGTTGCCGGCCGCGCTCGCCGCCGACTGGTTGGTCTCGGCCTGGGATCAGTGCGCGGCATTCCATTCCCTCTCCCCCGCGGCCGCCGCGATCGAGGAGATCACCGCGGCGTGGATTCTCGATCTGTTAGGTCTGCCCGACACGGCCAGCGTCGGTTTCGTCACCGGTGGGCAGGGGGCCAACACCACCTGCCTGGCCGCCGCCCGGCATGCGGCGCTGGCGAAGGTCGGTTGGAATGTCGAGCGGGACGGCCTGATCGGCGCACCACCGCTGCGTGTCGTGTGCGGCGAGCAGGCCCACGTCACCATCGACACGGCGCTGCGGTTGCTGGGGCTGGGCGACTCGACCTCCGTCAGGGTCCCCGCCGATGATCAGGGACGTATGGATCCCCAAGCGTTGCAACGGATTCTGGCGTCCAGCAGCGAGCCGACGATCGTCTGCGCCCAGGCGGGCAACGTGTCGACCGGTGCGTTCGATGATTTCGGTCCGATCGCCGACGCCTGCGACGAGCACGGCGCCTGGTTGCACATCGACGGCGCGTTCGGCCTGTGGGCGGCTGCGGCACCGGGTACCCGCCACCTGACCCGGGGTGTCGAACGGGCCGATTCCTGGGCCGTCGACGCGCACAAGTGGCTCAACGTCCCCTACGACGCCGCGATGGCGATCGTCGCCGATTCCGAGGCGCACCTGGCCGCGATGAGCCTGGCCGGCCCCTACCTGGTCACCGATCCGGTGCACCGCGACAGCACCAACTACGTGCCGGAGAGCTCCCGCCGCTCGAGGGCGGTCCCGGTGTACGCGGCGCTGCGCTCGCTGGGCCGCAGCGGACTCGCCGAACTGATCGAGCGGAACTGCGCCCAGGCACGGCGGATGGCGCGCCGGTTGCAGGACATTCCGGGCGCCAAGATCCGCAACGACGTGGTGCTCAACCAGGTGTTGCTGCGGCTGCCCGGCGGCGACGACGCCAACCGCGCCGCGGTGGCGGCGGTGCAGCGCGACGGGACCTGCTGGCTGGGTGGCACCACCTGGCGGGGCGAGTACGTCGTGCGGCTGTCGTTCTCCAACTGGTCCACCACCGACGACGACATCGACCGTTCGGCGGAGGCGATCGCGGTCGCGGCCCGGTCGGTGGCGGCCGCGGGCTAACGCACGTCGGCCAGACCGGGCCCGGAGAACTCGATCTGGGCGGCCGGGTTGCTCACCGCGGTGGTCAGGCCGCTGCCGAACAATCCGGCCGAATCGAACAGCGCGGCGGTTCCGACCGCCACCCCGTCCTGCGCCACATGGGAATCCGCCTGCACGCCGATCGTTTCACCGACCGGGAGCCGGGCCAGCCCGACGGTGAGGTCACCGTTGATGTAGCCCACGCCCCGGCTGCCCAGGTTGGTCACGAAGCTCGTCGCCTCGGCCGCCATCGCTGCGCGGACGAACGCTGAATTGCGCTGTCCCGCAATGACCTCGATGGGACGGCTGATGTACTGCTTGCGCGACGTGTTCTGATGTTCGCCGGGTGTGGGGTGCCACCCGGCGGCCTCGCTGCCGATCTGCGCCCGCACCTGCTCGGCCTGCGGTGGAAACTCGAATTCGCGTGGCGGACACCACAGTTCACCGGGTGGTGCCGCGGAGCGGCGATACTGCAGCAGGCTGGCGCGGGCCACCGTCCGGCCCTCCTGGATGATGTCGCACTCGGCGCTGCGCACCCGGTGCCCGTCCCGCACCAGGCGCGTCCGCACCGTCGTCGGCACCCCCCGCGCGGCGCGGAACAGATCCACCGTGAGCCGGCTCGGATGGAACTCCGGTGCCCCGTACCGCCGCTCCAGACAGGAGGCCGCCAGCCCGACCAGGGCCGGTCCGTTGAGGTGATCCTCGCCCCAGTGGCTCTGCGCGAACGGCGTCGGCTGGAAGCCACCGTCGATCACAGTGAAATGCGCAGGGCGCTCCGATGTCTCGTCGGAAGTCGACATTCCGGCATCTTCGCACAGGCGCGCGGCGGCCCGGCCGCGACGTCCCGTCAGGGCGGCCGGTCAGCGGCGGTTCAGCCACCAGATGCGGCCGGACAACAGCGTCGCGAACCCGCACCACAGCGGATACGGCAGCAGCAGCGCACCGATCTCGGGCCGCGCCTGCACCGCGCGCCGGGTCAGGTCGGCGCTGCTGGCCGCGAGCAGGCCGGCTGTCACGGTCGCGGCGCCCAGCCGGCGGCGGTTGAAAAACACCCATGACCACCCGCCGTTGAGCGCGAGGTTCACGGCGAGCGCGATCCGGTAGGCGCGCGCCTCGGCGGGCTCCCCCAGCTCCTCGAGGCGGTCGATGGTCGCCGCCGACACCCCGGCGATATCGGTGTACAGAATCGGCCAGACGATCGGGAAGGCCTGCGCCGGGGGCTGGAAGCCGGGCTTCTTCAGCCGGGCGAACCAGCGGGACCGCGCCGCCGGCCCGGTGGCCAGTCCACCGACGGTTCCGGTGAGGGCGACCACGGCGGCGGTGGTGGCGAGGGTGGACAACCGCATTCGGGCTCCTGACTCGAGAGTGTGCATCTCTCTGGTAACCCGAACGCATCCGGATCAACCCTGCTGGATCAACCCTGCCGGATCGACCCCGGGGGTCCGTGGGACCCTCGCAGACGATGCTTACAAGGGAAGTCGACGATCGGAGCGGTGGGTGTCGGTAGCGGATGCGGTGCGGCGTGACGCACCCTCCGGCACTCCGGTCCGCCGCCCTTTCCTGCTGGTCACCGCGCTGGCGGTGGTGGTGCTCACGGTCGCGGTGCTGCAGACCGCGGTGGTTCCCGTGCTCGGCATCATGGCCGAACAACTGCACACCTCGGCCACGGCGGTGAGCTGGGCCGTCACCGCCAACCTGCTGGCCGCGGCGGCCGCCACGCCGCTGCTGGGACGCCTCGCCGACCTGTACAGCAAGCGCCGGGTGCTGCTGGCCGTGCTCGTGGTGGTGCTGGCCGGTTCGGTGTTGGCCGCGACCACCGCGTCGCTGCCGCTGTTGATCACCGCCCGGGTGCTGCAGGGCGCCTCGTTCGCGCTGTATCCGATCAGCATCGCGATCCTGCGTGACGAACTCCCGCCGGACCGCCTCGGCCGGGCCATGGCGGTAATGTCCGGCACGCTGGGCTTCGGCGGTGGCGCCGGCCTGGTCGTGACCGGTCTGCTGATGACCGACGGCGCCGTCTATCAGCGGGTGTTCTGGCTGTCCACCGCGTTCACCCTGGCCGTCATCGTCATCGCCGTGCTGATCGTGCCGGTCCGGCACCGACGTGCGACCGGCACGCTCGACTGGTTCGGCGCCGCCGGCCTGGCGTTGGGCCTGTCGCTCGGCCTGTTGGCGACCACCCAGGGCAGCCACTGGGGGTGGACGTCGCCGTCCACGCTCGGCGCCGCCGCCGCCTCGGTCGTGATCCTGGTCGGCTGGTGGTGCTGGGAGCAGCGCGCCGCCCACCCGTTGGTGTCCACCCGGATGTTGTCCCGCCGCCCGATGCTGCTGACCAACCTGGCCACGATCTTCGTCGGCATGGGCCTGTACTTCGCGTTCCTCGGCATCACCCTGTTCGTGCAGGTGCCGCGGGATCAGGCGGGATTCGGCTTCTCGGCGACCGTGCTGCAGGCCAGCGTGGTGTATCTGCTGCCCGGCGCGTGCACCGGGTTCGTGGTGGCACTGGTCAGCGGGCGGTTCATCGACCGGTACGGAGCCCGGCCGGTGCTGATGGTCGGGGCACTGGCCGGCATCGGCGGGTTCGTGTTCATCGCGGTGGCGCACACGCACACCTGGCAGGTGATCGCCGCGGCCGTGCTCACCAACGCCTACATCTCCCTGGGCTACGGCGCGTTGCCGGCGCTGGTCGTCGGCGAGGCGCCGCCGGGTGCGACCGGGATCGCCACCGGGATGAACGCGATCGCCCGCACGATCGGCAGTTCGGTGGCCGCGGCGCTGGTGGCGGTGGCGGTGGCGGGTTCGACCACCGCAGCGCCGTCGGAGGCGGGGTTCACCGCGATCTTCGCCGGCGGCGCGGTGACCGCGCTGTTCGCGATGCTGCTGATCGGGCTGTCCCGCACCGGCCGGCCGGCCTTCGAGACCGTCGAGGCGCGTCAGGAGTCGCGGGCCATGAACCACGAGTGGGGCTGACGACCGCACCCCCGCCGTGCCTCCCGGCCGCCGGATCGTACGGTCACGACAACGCCGCGAGGTTGGTGACCGACCTGCGGACGTCGGATTCCAGCACCTTGGCCACGAGCTTGCCGATCCGGGTGTTGAGCAGCCCGCCGGACAGGTCGGCGACCACCCGGAAGGTGGTGCCCGATCGGTTCTGTCCGACGCACAGCGTCAACGCGATACACACGCCGCCGCGGCCACGGCCCACCAGTTCGATCTCCTTGGGCTCGTCATAGCGGGTCACCCGCCAGTGGATGACATTGCGGAAACCCTTCACCTTGATCAGCGACGACACACAGGTGCCGACCTCGATCTCGCTGGGGACCGCGCTGCGCCAGCCACCGAAGATGGTGAGCCAGTCGTCGAAGCGCCGCAGGTCCGACGCCCGCTGCCAGGCTTGTTCCGGGGTCAGATCCGACGACACCTCGACGTCAACCGTTGCCATGTCAGTCCACTACCCCACCGTTCGGTACGGATAAACGGTGCCGATGATTTTCGTCTCCCACCACACCCGGCCAGAACGGTGCTGGTCACGGGCGCGCCGAGGGCGCCCACGCCGTGCCGGCCCGGTCGCGGGGTCGGTGCCCAGCGGATGTGCGGGTATTGTTCGACAGCGTTGTCAGTTGTGAAGAAGATCAGCGCGCCGGCTGAAGAAACCGCGAGGAAGATGGATGCCGATGCGCGCGCCGCATGAATCCGAACCCCTGCCCATGGCGGGACTGGGCGCCGTACCCACCGGCCAGACCCAGCCCATCTCGCTGCTGTTGGTCGAGGATGACCGGGCGGACGCGCTGCTGGTCGAAGAACTCATCGCCGACACCAACGCCGACATCCGGGTGACGTGGGCGGCCAGCGTCGCCGACGCGCAACACCGCCTCGCCGCGGACCGGCCCGACTGCGTGCTGCTCGATCTCAACCTGCCCGACGCCGACGGCATCGACGCGTTGGACCGCATCTGCGGATACGACGCGACGATGCCGATCGTGGTGCTCACCGGGCTGATCGACGAACACTTCGGTGTGTTGGCCGTCGCCTCCGGCGCCCAGGACTACCTGATCAAGGGTCGGGTGGAGCCCGAATCGCTGCGCCGCTCGGTGCTGTACGCCATCGAACGCAAACGCCACGAGCTGACGGCGGTGGACCTGCAGGCGAGCAGGTTGCAGGCGCAGGAGAACGCCCGCCTGGAACGGGGGCTCCTGCCCTCCCCGCTGCTGTTGGACGAACCGGGTTTCGACATCGTCGCGCAGTACCGGCCCAGCCGTCAGCATGCGCTGCTCGGCGGCGATTTCTACGACTTCGTCCAGACCCCGGACCAGACCCTGCACGTGATGGTCGGCGATGTCTCCGGACACGGTCCGGATGAGGCCGCCGTCGGAGTCGCCCTGCGAATCGGTTGGCGTGCACTGACTTTCGCCGGGCTGCGGGGCAACGAGCGGATGTGGCAGCTGGAACGCATCCTGCGTGCGGAACGCCCCGGCAGAGGCATTTTCGCCACGGTGCTCAGCATCGCGCTGTCGCCGAAGGACCTCACCTTCACCGCGGTGCGCGCCGGCCACCCGGGCCTGCTGGTGCACGGGCCGGACACCGTCGACTGGCTGGAGCCGCCGGCCGGCCCGGCGCTGGGGCTGAAGGGCACCGACTGGCCCACCAACGAATACGAGCTGCCGGCCGGCCACGGCCTGCTGCTGCTCACCGACGGTCTGTTCGAGGGCCATTCCGGCCGGGGCTATGAACGGCTCGGCGAAGAGGGTCTGCTCGACCTCGCCCGCAGCCACGCGGCGCTGCCCGGCGCCGAATTCGTCCACGCCCTCATCGACGACGCCGAACACCGCGCCCAGGCGGTCGGCGGGATCAGCGACGACATCGCCGTGGTCCGGGTGGAGCGCACCCGGTGACCCCGGCGGCCACCGGCGAGCGGCGCGGTTCACGGCTGACCGTGCAGGGCTGGCAGAACCTGGTGCTGTCGGTCATGGGGGTGATCGTGCTGGCCGGGGCGATCACCGGCTGGCTGCTGCTGCATCGCACCGACGACATGACCCGGGAACTGAAGAACGACATCCAGCCGGCCCGGGTGGCGGCCTACCAGCTGCAGTCCGCCCTGCGCGACCAGGAGACCGCGGTGCGCAGCTACGCCCTCACCGGCGATGAGGGTTTCCTGACGCTGTACGAGACCGCGCAACGCGATGAACGGGCGGCGGCCGACGATCTGCGGGCGCTGGTGGGCGACCGCCCCGAGCAGATGTCCGACCTGGCCGACATCGAACGCAACGCGGCCACCTGGCGGACCGATTACGTCGCGCCGCTGCTCTCCGCGGTGCGTCCCACCGCCCAGCCCGAGCTCACCGCCCTGGTCGAGGGGGAACGTGTCGAGTTCGACCGGATGCGGGCGTTGTTCGACGTGCAGAACAGCCACCTCACCGAAACCCGGCAGGCCGCGGTCGACGAGCTCGAACGGACCCGCGGCTGGCGCAACGCGGTGTTGATCGCGATGGTCACCGCCTTCTTCGTGACCGGGGCGCTGCTCGCCGTGCTGGTGCGGGCCACCATCACCAGACCCCTGGAGGAGCTCGCCGCCGCGTGCCGCCGCATCACCGAGGGCGACTTCGGTGAGCGCATCTCGCTGCGCGGACCGCGGGATCTGCGGTCCATCGCCACCGACGTGGACGACATGCGGCAGCGGATCGTCGACGAACTGCGCACGTCGCACCGGGCGCACGCGAAACTCAGCGAACAGACCGAGGCGCTCGACGAGCAGGCCGCCGAACTGCGTCGCTCCAACGCCGAACTCGAACAGTTCGCCTACGTCGCCTCGCACGATCTTCAGGAGCCGCTGCGCAAGGTCGCCTCCTTCTGCCAGTTGCTGGAGAAGCGTTACGGCGATCAGCTCGACGAACGCGGCGTGGAGTACATCCGCTTCGCGGTCGACGGCGCCAAACGCATGCAGGTGCTGATCAACGATCTGCTCACCTTCTCCCGGGTGGGCCGGCTCAACGCCACCGAGGCCGCCGTGTCCCTCGACGCGGCGCTGAACACCGCCCTGGACAACCTGTCCACCGCGATCGAGGAGTCCGGCACCGAGATCGTCCGCCCCGCCGGACTGCCCACCGTCGTCGGCGACCCCACCCTGATGGCGATGCTGTGGCAGAACCTCATCGGCAACGCGGTGAAGTTCACACGTCCGCGACAGCGGCCGCGGATCGTCATCGACTGCCGACGGCGCGGCGCCGGTGAGCAGGGCGACGACGCAAACCATGGGGACGGCGACGAATGGCTGATCAGCGTGTCCGACAACGGAATCGGCATCGCCGACGAGTTCGTCGACAAGGTTTTCGTGATCTTCCAGCGGCTGCACGGCCGCGACAGCTACACCGGCACCGGGATCGGGTTGGCGCTGTGCAAGAAGATCGTCGAACACCACGGCGGAACCATCTGGATCGACACCGGCTATGCCGACGGCGCCCGGTTCTGCTTCACCCTGCCCGTAACCTCGACTGAGACAGCCTCGGCCGTGCTGGAAGGAGATCAGGAATGACACCGACACAAGAGGGCCGGGCCATCGACGTCCTGCTCGTCGAGGACGATCCGGGTGACGAACTCATCACCCGTGAGGCGTTCGAACACAACAAGATCAAGAACACGCTGCACTTCACCCGCGACGGTGAGGAGGGTCTGGACTTTTTGTATCGGCGGGGCAGGTTCGCCGACGCCCCGCGTCCGGACCTGATCCTGCTCGACCTCAACCTGCCCAAGTACGACGGTCGGCAACTGCTCGAGCAGATCAAATCCGACCCGGATCTGTCGTTGATCCCGGTCGTCGTGCTCACCACCTCCTCGGCCGAGGAGGACATTCTGCGCAGCTACCAGCTGCACGCCAACGCCTACGTCACCAAACCGGTCGACCTCGACCAGTTCATGAGCGCCGTGCGCCAGATCGACGAATTCTTCGTCCAGGTGGTTCGGCTACCCACCGCCTGACGGGGCTTCAGGCCACCCGGCGAGCCGAACGGCGGGTGTCGGTCGACCACAGATGGGCGCAGTGCGGGCACTGCAGGTGCACCACGGCGCCCTGATTGCTCAGCAGATACTGCCAGTGGTCCCGGCAGTTGCGGCGGCTCTGACACACCGCGCAGTCCCGTCCGTGGTCGCACGCCGGGCAGGCCAGCCAGGCGCGGCGGGACGGGTCGGCGGTCGGATCAATCGGCAGCACGGCCGGCCTCCCGCCTCGGCAGCACCCCGGCCTCGACAAGCCCGTCGTACACCCGCTGCTGCTGATCGTCGAGGCCGGAGTAGAGCATGTCGTATGCCAGCTCCTCCTGTTCGAGCACCGCGATCGGATCCCAGTCGTCGCCGATCGCGGCGAGCACCGCGGCCCGGCGGCGTCCCTCGTCCAGCGTCGGGTCTCCAGCGAAATCGAAATGTGACACCACGCGCCCTCTGAGTTTCGGTCGGTCAAGAAGGTAAGGCTGACCTAACTCACGCGGGCGGGGCAATGATCTGGATCACATCCGGTCCGATTCGGGCGGATGGGATCGGTCACACCCGCTCGGCGAGCCACTGCCGCTGCCGCTGCACGAACGCGGCGTCGACGGTGGCGCCGTGCCCCGGGACGTAGACCGCGTCCGGACCCCCGATCCGCAGGAGCCGGTCCAGGGTCGCCGGCCAGGAACCCGGATCGGAGTCGGCTTCCACGGACGGCTCGCCCGACTCCTCCACCAGGTCCCCGCAGAACACCACCGGCCGTTCCGCGCCCCGCACCACGGCGATCAGATCGTGGTCGGTGTGACCGCGTCCGGGGTGCACGATCGACACCGTCCGGTCCCCCAGCCCGACCACGGCCTGCCGCACGGCGTGGTCCGGGATGCGGCGGGCCGCGATCGCGGCGTCGATCTCCTGCGGGTCGGCGTCGTAGGACAGCGCCTCGTCACGCAGCTGAGCCGACTCGTGCAGCAGCGTCGCCACCACCCGGTCGGTGCTGAACACCTCCGCCCCCGGATGACCGCCGATGCCGAGAATGTGGTCGAAATCGTTGTGGGTGAGCAGGATGTGGGTGATCGGCGTGGCGGCCAGCTCGCCGACGTCGGCGACGATGGCGGCGGCCTCACCCAGCGTGGTGCCGGTGTCGACGAGTAGTGTTCCGGTGCTGCCGCAGACGACGCCGACCGTGACGTCCAGAAACGGCAACCGGGTCCGAAACACCTTGTCAGCCAGCCGTTCCCAGGTGAAGTTCACATCAACCTCCGTGTCGCGGCATCAGCATAGACCGCCCGGGCGGGCCAACCGGCCACCGGCGCGGTCACAGACCGTCAGAATCGGTGCGTGAACGCCGACCGAGCCGCCCGGCGCTGGGATCCCGGCCGGAACGAGACGCAGACCGAGCGGTTGGATCGGCATTGGGCGACCCTGCTGCAGGAGTTGCGGGTGGTCCAGACGGGGTTACCCTGCTGAGCGGCTCGATCACGCTGGCGGCGGCGGCCGGTCCCTGGTTCGCGATACCCCTGCGGAAACGGCGCCCTCCCGGGTGATCGCGTGGTTTGTGACCGGGCGCTGTGGGGAACACCCGCTCCATGTTGATTCGTCGAATCGCGCGTCCCATGTTGTCCGCGGTGTTCATCGGTCGAGGCGTGGATGCGGTGCGCAGTCCCAAGCCGGCGGCCGACGCGGCCCGCCCGACCATCGAGGGCCTCACCAAACTGCCCGAGCCGGTCGGACCCCGTGTTCCGACCGACGCCGAGACCGTCGCCCGCATCAACGGCATGGTGCAGATCGCCGGCGGCGCGCTGCTGGCGACCGGCAAGCTGCCCCGGGTCGCCTCCGCGGTGCTGGCCCTGTCGGTGGTTCCCGGAAGCCTTGGCGGGCACATGTTCTGGACCGAATCCGATCCGCAGCGCAAGGCCGATGAGCGGCGGGCGTTTCTCACCGACATCAGCCTGATCGGCGGCCTGATCATCGCGGCGGTCGACACCGAGGGCAGACCGTCGCTGGGGTGGCGCAGCCGCCAGGCCTCGGCGAAGGTCTCCGGCGCCGTCTCGGCCGCCCTGCCCGCGGGTGCGGCGGCCGGCGCCTCGGTGGCCGACAGCCCGTTGGTGGAGAAACTCGAACATGGTCTGCAGGTGGGCGCCGAGCGGGGCCGCGAGCTCGCCCACGTCGCCCGGGAGCGCGGCGCCGAGCTGGCCGAGGTGGCGCGTGAACGCGCCCCCGAACTCGCCGCGGTCGCCCGCGAGCGGGGTTCGCACTGGGCCGAGCTCGCCCGCGAGCGGGCACCGGAACTGGCCGAGGCGGCCCGTGGTCGCAGCACCGAGTTGGCCGAGCTGGCCCGGGAGCGCGCGCCCGAACTGGCCGCCGCCGCCCGTGAACGCCGCCACGAGTTCGCCGAGATCGCGCGCAGCAGCGCCGCCGAGGCCCGGGTCCGCGCCGACGAGCTCGCCACGACCGCGCGCAAGGAGGCGAAGAAGGCCCGCAAACAAGCCGACAAGGCCCGCAAACGCGCTGAGAAGCAACGCAAGCGGCACTGATCCCGACAGCTGATCCTGCCCGGTCGGCTCCCGTCGCGATACGGCGGTGTTGTCATCGTGGCCGGTATCGTGGGCGTCGTGAACCGATATCGCAACGCGCAGTCCCGGGATCAGCGATGACTGCCGGCGGTTACGGGCCCGCCCCCGACTACGGCGGTCAGTTTCCGGGCGGTCGGTTTCCGGGCGGTCAGATGCCTCCACCCGGGCCGACGCGTCCCGCCGGGCTGATGGTCCGGTTCTTCGCCCGGTTGGTCGACGGCCTCATCGTGATGATCCTGTCCGCGGTGCTACCGTTCGTGTTCGACGCCGACATCTGGGTCACCGGTGTGTTCTCCGGGGCGGCGATGTTCCTGTACTTCCTGGCCTTCGAGATCACTGTGGGCTGGACCCCCGGCAAGAAGGTGTTCGGCCTGAGTGTGCGGGGCCCGGGCGGCGCCGCCAAGCCGGACCCGAAGCAGTCGGCGATCCGCAACGCGTTCACTCTGCTGCCGATCATCCCGTTCATCGGCGGGCTGCTCGCGCTGATCGCCTACATCGTCATCGCCGTGACGATCGGGGTCAGCCCCACCAAACAGGGTCAGCACGACGAACTGGCCGGCGGCACCCAGGTCGTCAAGGACTAGGTGTAACTCCCAGACAGGTTGTGAACGGCGTGGTGAGCGGAAGTAGGTGAGGACCTCCGGTATCGGTGTGGTTACCAAACACGCACATCCGATTACCGAGAGGTCCTCATGGTCCACGCTAATGCTTC